>Ga0182736_1000087_pt1 | contig 185884 bp, 170 predicted proteins | sample eDN5th30CKraftBY_FD_128882 | JGI IMG/M metagenome (GOLD analysis project Ga0182736, IMG submission 128882) | Enriched backyard soil microbial communities from Emeryville, California, USA - eDNA 5th pass 30_C Kraft BY (version 2) (version 2) | ecosystem: Environmental > Terrestrial > Soil >... | reverse complement strand
GAGGTTGCCGACGACGAGGTTCGCATCATGGGATCGAAGTCGGAACTGCTGCGAACGTTGGTCGCCGCTTCAAGCGTAGAAACGGCGGCGTTCGGCGTTCATAGTTCTGTTCTGAAATGGCGCACCCGACACGATTCGAACGTGTGACCTCTGCCTTCGGAGGGCAGCGCTCTATCCAGCTGAGCTACGGGTGCCCGGGCGCTGACGCGCCTGAGGGGAACGGCGCGAACCTACTGTAAGAGCGCCGGTTGCGCAACAGAGGAATTGGCGGAAGTCCACTGTTGCGTATGTAAGATGCCGATGGTGCGAGCCTAGTCGTCGCCCATCTTGAGGGCCTTGATGAAGGCCTCCTGGGGAATCTCGACCTTGCCGAACTGGCGCATTTTCTTTTTCCCCTCCTTTTGCTTTTCCAGCAGCTTGCGCTTGCGGGTCGCGTCGCCGCCATAGCATTTGGCGGTGACGTCCTTGCGCATGGCGCGCACGGTTTCGCGGGCAATGATGCGTCCGCCGATGGCCGCCTGGATGGGAATGACGAAAAGGTGCTGGGGAATGAGGTCCTTGAGCTTTTCGCACATGACACGGCCCCGGTGTTCCGCCTGCGAGCGGTGCACCAGCATCGAGAGCGCGTCGACCGGTTCGGAATTGACCATGATGCTCATCTTGACCAGATCGCCCGTGCGATAATCGTCGAGCTGGTAGTCAAAACTGGCATAGCCCTTGGAAATCGACTTCAGCCGGTCATAGAAATCGAACACCACCTCGTTCAGCGGCAGATCGTATTCGACCATCGCCCGATTGCCGACATAGGAGAGGTTTGTCTGCATCCCGCGCCGATCCTGGCACAGTTTCAGGATCGCGCCCAGATATTCATCCGGCGTGAGAATGGTCGCCTTGATCCAGGGCTCGGCAATCTCGGCAATCTTGATCGGATCGGGCAGATCGGCGGGGTTGTGCAGCTGGATGACCGAGCCATCATTCATGTGCACATTATAGACCACCGAGGGCGCCGTGGTGATCAGGTCGAGGTTGAATTCGCGACTCAGGCGCTCCTGAATGATTTCCAGGTGCAGCAGGCCCAGAAACCCGCAGCGGAAGCCAAAGCCCAGTGCCGCCGAAGTTTCCATCTCGAACGAGAAGCTGGCGTCGTTGAGGCGCAGCTTGCCCATTGCGGCGCGCAGATCGTCAAAATCTGACGCATCGACCGGGAACAGGCCGCAGAACACCACCGGCTGGGCCGGGCGGAAGCCGGGCAGGGGCTCGGCAGTGGGCTTGCGGTCATCGGTGATGGTGTCGCCGACATTGGTATCGGCCACTTCCTTGATCGACGCGGTGAAAAAGCCGATCTCGCCAGGGCCTAGTTCGCCAACTTCGACCAGTTTTGGGGTGAAGACGCCCACCCGGTCGAGGTCGTAAGTCGCGCCGGACTGCATCATGCGGATTTTCTGGCCCTTGCGGATGCGCCCATCGACCACCCGGATCAGCACCACGACGCCGAGATAGAGATCGTACCAGCTATCGACCAGCATGGCCTTGAGTGGCGCATTCTCATCGCCGACGGGGGCGGGCAGGCGGTCGACAATGGCGGCCAGCACCTTGTCGATCCCGATGCCGGATTTTGCCGAAATCTCCACAGCGTCGGAAGCATCGATGCCGATCACGTCCTCGATCTGCTGCTTGACGCGCTCAGGCTCGGCGGCGGGCAGGTCGATCTTGTTGAGCACGGGGACGATCTCGTGATCGACCTCCATCGCGTGATAGACGTTGGCCAGCGTCTGCGCTTCGACACCCTGCGCCGCATCGACCACCAGCAGCGAGCCCTCACAGGCGGCCAGCGAGCGGTTCACTTCATAGGCGAAGTCGACGTGACCCGGCGTATCGATCAGGTTGAGCACATAGTGCTCGCCATCGGTGTGGGTGTATTCGAGCCGGACGGTCTGCGCCTTGATGGTGATGCCGCGCTCGCGCTCGATATCCATCGAATCGAGCACCTGCTCTTTCATCTCGCGATTTTCGAGCCCCCCGGTCGACTGGATCAGCCGGTCGGCAAGCGTCGATTTGCCGTGGTCGATATGCGCCACGATCGAAAAATTGCGGATATGGGAAAGCGGAGTTCTGTGCGGAGTCTTCATGGTCCGAGCGTTTAGCAGTAAACCCATCGTCTCGGAAGATGGTTTGTGCATCGTTAAGTCATGAGGGGCCCTATAAGCGTGGCTTTTGAGCCCCTCATGGCGGCGATCACCAGCGCGGTGATCAGTCCTGGGAAAAGGCGAGGGCGATCAGTGCGCCCTGCTGCATCTGCGGCACCAGGACCGTCGAGTCATAGGCGGAGATATCGGCACCGCCGGCACCCACATTGCCGATCTCGACGGCGTCTTGTCCCGGCTGCCAGGAGTAGATCGCGCCGGTGGGGTTGTCGTTGAAGACAATCACATCGCCGATGGCAGCGACCCCGTCGATGGCGCCGATTTCCGTCGCGCCTTCGATCGGGGCGATCGAGGGATCGGCAATATCGATGGCGAGCAGCCCGCCGGGGGTGCCGAAGGTGAAGTTGTCGCCCATATCGGCCCCCATCGAGCCGACGATGACCTGTCCATCATGGACCAACAAACCGTTGGGGAAGCTCATGCCATCATCGGGCCCGAACCAGAGCGTGGTCTCCCCATCGGCGTAGCGCCACACCGTCCCGGCGAACATGTCCGAGACATAGACCGCCCCGTCGGGGCCGGAGGTGATGTCATTGGGAAAAGCTGCGCCGTCGAGGGTGATGGTTTCGGTCAGCGTGCCATCGGCCAGCGAAACGATGTGGAAGCCCATATTGTCGGCGACGAACAACTGGTCGCCCACGATGGCCATGCCGCGCGGATCCTGGAAGCCCGTGGCCCATTGTTCTTCGAGCAACTCGCCGTCGATGGATACCAGCGAGAGATAGCCATCCTCGCCCGCGTCTGCGCCCATGGTGACCATATTGCCGATGATGATGCGGTTATTGGCCGCGTCGTGGATGACCGATTCGGGGGTCTTGAAGCCTTCAAGCCGCCAGGTTTCGGTCAGCTCCATTCCCATTGCGGGCAGGGTGACGAGAGCTGTGGTAAGGGCAAGAGCGGTACGGATCATTGTAGTTCCTCCTTTATGAATGCCGCTAAAGTTTAGCAGCGCGGGGACAACTCTGTGAAGGGAAGAAGGCTGGCGGGGCGCAATCGGCTTGCCAAACCCATTCCAGAGTTTAGAATGATTCTAAACTGATTTGAGGTCTGCACCATGTTCTCCCGTCTTGTCGCGCCCCGGCGCGATTTTTCTACCTTGAGCGAAAAGGAAATCCTCGCCTTGGCCATCTCGGCAGAGGAGGAGGATGGCCGCATTTATGCCGCCTATGCTGATCGTTTGCGCGAAGACTTCCCCGCCTCCGCGGCGATCTTTGAGGGCATGGCGGAAGAAGAAGACACGCATCGCCGTCGGCTGATCGACCGCTATTCTGAACGGTTCGGTCCGACCATCGTGCCGCTGCGGCGAGAGCATGTGCGGGGGTTCTTCACCCGCAAGCCCGTCTGGCTGATGGCCGAACTCGATCTGGATACGGTGCGCGGCCAGGCCCGTGAAATGGAGCAGGATGCGGCGCGCTTTTACGCCGAGGCGGCAAAGCGCACCAGCGACGCCGAAACGCGAAAACTGCTGGGCGATCTCGAACGGGCCGAACGCGGCCACGAACACACTGCGGCGGCGCTCGAAGATGCCCATCTGGGTGCGGATGCCCGGGACGCTGAAAAGGATGCCGCACACCGCAGGTTCCTTCTCACCTATGTCCAGCCTGGGCTGGCGGGCTTGATGGACGGATCGATCTCTACCCTTGCCCCGATCTTTGCCGCGGCCTTTGCCACCGGCGATACATGGTCGACCTTTCTCGTGGGGCTGGCAGCCTCGGTGGGGGCGGGGATTTCCATGGGGATGACCGAGGCGGCCAGCGACGATGGCCGGCTCACCGGGCGCGGTTCGCCGCTCAAGCGTGGCCTTGCTTCGGGCGTCATGACCACGTTGGGCGGGCTGGGCCACACGCTGCCCTATCTCATCGCCCATTTCTGGACGGCAACGTCGATCGCCATGGCCATCGTCGTCATCGAGCTTTGGGTCATCGCCTGGATTCAGAAGCGGTTCATGGATACGCCCTTCTGGCGCGCGGTGACGCAAGTTGTGCTAGGCGGTTCGCTGGTCTTTGCCGCGGGCATCCTGATCGGTAGCGCCTGATCAGGGGTGCTGAGAACAAAAAAGGCGCGGCTGGTGGCCGCGCCTTTTTTTAAATGGGGGTCTGTCGGGCTTAGAGCGAACGCTGCACCGTTTCGACACGGTAGCATTCGATCACGTCGCCAGCGCGCATGTCCTCGTACTTCTCGAAGGCCATGCCGCATTCCTGACCGGCCTGCACTTCCTTGACTTCGTCCTTGAAGCGCTTGAGCGTCGAGAGCTTGCCCTCGTGGATCACGACGTTGTCGCGGATCAGGCGCACGCCTGCACCACGCTCCACCATGCCTTCGGTGACCCGGCAACCGGCGACCTTGCCGACCTTGGAAATGTTGAACACTTCCAGGATCTCGGCATTGCCGATGAAGGTTTCGCGAACTTCCGGAGCCAGCATGCCGCTCATCACGCCCTTAACGTCATCGATCAGGTCGTAGATGATGTTGTAGTAGCGGATTTCGATGCCCTCGCGGTTGGCGAGTTCGGCAGCCTGCTTGTTGGCGCGGACGTTAAAGCCGATGACGACAGCGCCCGAAGCGGTGGCCAGCGTCACGTCGGATTCGGTGATCCCACCAACGCCCGAGTAGAGGATCTGCGCCGACACTTCATCGGTCGAGAGCTTGTTGAGCGCCTGGACAATGGCTTCCACCGATCCCTGCACGTCACCCTTGATGAGCAGCGGGAACTTGGAGATGTCGCTGTCCTTGAGCTGCTTCATCATCTGCTCAAGGCTGGTTACGCCCGCCGTGGCCGAGTTTTCACGGATCACGCGCTGGCGATATTCTGCCACTTCACGCGCCCGCGCCTCGCTGTCGACAACCGTGAAGCGGTCGCCGGCATCCGGCACGCCGGAAAAGCCCAGAACTTCCACCGGAGTGGACGGCCCGGCCAGCTTGGTCTGTGCGCCCTTGTCGTCGATAAGCGCCCGGACCTTGGCCCACTCGGTGCCAGCCACGACGATGTCGCCGACATTGAGCGTGCCGCGCTGGACCAGAACGGTCGCAACCGCACCCCGGCCCCTGTCGAGCTTGCTTTCGATGACCAGCCCTTCGGCGCGGCCCTTTGCCGGGGCCTTGAGTTCAAGCACTTCAGACTGCAGCAGCACGGCTTCGAGCAACCCGTCGAGGTTGATCTTTTTCAGGGCCGAGACCTCGACATCGAGCACGTCGCCGCCCATCGATTCCACGAACACTTCGTGCTGGAGCAGTTCGGTGCGCACCTTGTTGGGGTCGGCTGCCGGCTTGTCGATCTTGTTGATGGCCACGATGATCGGAACGCCCGCCGCCTTGGCGTGCTTGATCGATTCCACCGTCTGCGGCATCACGCTGTCGTCCGCCGCCACCACGAGAATGGCAATGTCGGTCGCCTGGGCACCACGGGCGCGCATGGCGGTGAACGCCTCGTGCCCCGGAGTGTCGAGGAAGGTGATCTTCTGGCCGTGCTTTTCCACCTGATACGCGCCGATATGCTGGGTGATCCCACCGGCTTCGGTGGACACCACATTGGCTTCGCGCAGCGCATCGAGCAGGCTGGTCTTACCGTGGTCGACGTGACCCATGATGGTGACAACCGGGGGACGCGAGACGAGATCGCCTGCATCGTCGGCCGAAACGTCATCATAGAGGCCTTCTTCCACGTCGCTTTCCGCCACGCGCTTGACCGTATGACCCATTTCGGTGGCGATCAGCTCGGCGGTATCGGCATCGATCACGTCATTGATCTTGAGCATCTGGCCCTGGGCCATCAGCAGCTTGATGACGTCAACGGCGCGTTCAGCCATGCGGTTGGCCAGCTCGGCCACGGTGATGGCCTCGGGAATGACCACTTCACGCGACAGCTTGGGCTGTGCAGCCTTGACGGTGCGGCCCATCTTCTTGTTCTGGCGACGGCGCATGGCGGCCAGCGAGGGCCGGCGATCGTTCTCGTCGAGCGCCGAATTGACGTTGAGACGTCCGCGCGAGTTGCCGGGGCCGCCACGGCGGACAGGCGTTGCACTTGGACGCGGGGCCGCATTGCGCTTGGCGCGTTCGAGTTCATCGCGATCGACCAGCGCCTTGGGCGCAGGCGCGGCGCGGCGGCGAACGCGATCGTCATCTTCGCTCGGCGGGGGCGGAGGCGGCATGTCCGGCTGGGCCGCGCGGGGCGAAGGCCGGTGAGCCGGCTTGGGGCGCGCCTGTCCGGCCTTGACCGGGACGATCTCGTCCAATTCACTCTGGCGGGCTTCCTCGGCGCGCGCGGCTTCTTCCGCAGCGGCGCGGCGCTCGGCTTCCTCGCGTTCAGCCTTGCGACGGGCGTCGATCTCGGCAAACCGGCGTGCGTCTTCTTCTGCCTTGATGCGGTCTTCTTCGGCGCGGGCCGCGGCTTCGCGCAGGGCGCGCTCACGGGCCAGCGCTTCATTCTGCGTCAGGCTGGCAGAATTGGCAGGGTTCTGGCGCGGGCTGCCCGAATGCGGACGCCCACCCGGGCGTTGCCCGGACTGCGGCCGTCCACCGCCGCCGCCCGGCTGCTGCGGTCCGCCGGCGGGTGCGCCCACTCGCCGTGTGCGTTTTTCAACCACGACGGTGCGTGAGGACCGCGACATTCCCGGACGCGCGCCGAGATTGGGCGCACCCTTGAGGGTCAGGGTCTTCTTGCCCGAACCCGAATTGTCGCTGGTCTTGTCCTTGTCGGTCATATGGTGCCGTCTTCTTTTCTGTCTGTGGCGTCGAACCGGGCAAGCCGATTTGCCCGCTCAACCGCCGAATTTGCCGCCGCGCCGGGAGTCAGCGCAGCGTGTATCACATTTTCGAGCCCCAATGCCAAACCCAATTGGTCCGACGAGAGAGATTCAATATGGGGCAGCGTCTCGGTGTGCCCCGCGCGCCGCACCGATTGCAGCATCTTGCGGCGTCCGTCCGGTGCGGCATCGCTTGCCGTTATCAGCGCTGCCGCGCGCCCGGATTCGACAAGAGACGAAACTTTGGTCGCGCCGGTCACCAGCGCTCCGGCCTTGCGCGCCAGTCCCAGAGCGCCCGTCAGGCGTTGTTCTAGCCGGGTCCGTACCGCTTGGGCAAGGTCGGATGGAACAGTGACGTCGCTCTTGAGGCTGCGCGCGAAGATTTTTCTGCGTTCGGCCTCTGCCACAGCGGTTGCCGAACAGGTGATCCACACCCCGCGTCCGGGGGCCTTGGCATCGATATCAGGCGCCAGCACCCCGTCGGGGGAAACCGCGAAACGGACGAGCGCCGCGGAAGGCAATTCCTCCCGCGTGAGCGCGCACATCCTCAATACTTGTTTTTCGCGGCTCAATTGCGGCGCCTCTCATCCTTACTCGCTTGCCTCTTGCTCGGCAGGAACTTCGTCGTCCTCGACGAATTCCTCGGGCTGAGGCAGGTCATCTTCGGTGATCCAGCCAGCCTTCAGGCGGGCCGCCATCACCATGTCGTCGGCTTCCTCGCGGCTGAGCGGGAAGGCGGACAGCGTTCCCTCATAGCGCTTGGTTTCACCGTCCTTGCGCTCGGACCAGCCGATCAGGTCGTCGGCAACACAGCCGGCGAAATCCTCGACCGTCTTGATGTCGTCCTTGCCCAGTGCCACCAGCATGGCGGCGGAGATGCCCGGGATATCGTAAAGGGCATCTTCGACACCGAGCGCCTTGCGCTCGTCGTCCTGCTGGCGCTCCTGCTCGTCGAGGAACTCGGTCGCCCGGTTCTGAATCTCGGTCGCGGTCTCCTCATCGAACCCGGCAATCGAGGCGATTTCCGCCAGATCGACATAGGCCAGTTCCTCGATCGAGGAGAACCCTTCCGAGGCCAGCAACTGGGCCACCATCTCGTCCACATCGAGCGCCTGCATGAACAGGGTCGAACGTTCGATGAATTCCTTCTGCCGGCGCTCGGATTCTTCCTGTTCGGTCAGGATATCGATATCCCAGCCGATCAACTGGGACGCGAGGCGGACGTTCTGGCCGCGCCGTCCGATGGCCAGCGAAAGCTGCTCGTCGGGAACCACCACCTCAATGCGCTCGGCCTGCTCGTCGAGCACCACCTTGGCAACATCGGCGGGCTGGAGCGCCGAGACGACCAGATCTGCTATATTGTTAGTCCAGGGGATAATATCAATCTTTTCACCCTGCAATTCTCCAACCACCGCCTGAACGCGGCTGCCGCGCATACCCACGCAGGCGCCGACCGGATCGATCGAGGAGTCCGAAGAGGTCACCGCGATCTTGGCGCGCGAGCCCGGATCGCGGGCGATCGAGCGGATGGTGATGATGCCGTCATAAATCTCCGGCACTTCCTGGGCGAACAGCTTGGCCATGAACTGCGGGTGGGTGCGCGAGAGGAAAATCTGCGGCCCCCGCTGTTCGCGGCGCACGTCATAGATATAGGCGCGCACACGGTCGCCATAGCGGAACATTTCACGCGGAATCAATTCGTCGCGGCGGATGATGGCTTCACCCCGGCCCAGATCGACGATGACGTTACCGTATTCGACGCGCTTGACCGAACCGTTGACGATCTCGCCAATGCGGTCGGCATATTCCTCGTACATGCGGTCGCGCTCAGCGTCGCGGACCTTCTGGACGATTACCTGCTTGGCGGACTGGGCGGCAATGCGTCCGAATTCGATCGGCGGGAGCGGTTCGGTGACGTAGTCGCCATACTTTGCGGCGGCATTCTTGGCCTGCGCATCTTCAAGCGAAATCTGGCGGCCGTACTCTTCGACGGTCTCGACCACTTCGAGCAGGCGCCACAGGCGCAATTCGCCGGTGCGCGGATTGATTTCGGCCTTCACCTCGGTCTCGGCGCCGTAGCGGGCCTTTGCGGCGCGCTGGATCGCTTCTTCCATCGCCTCGATGACGATCATGCGGTCGATGGACTTTTCGCGCGCCACTGCATCGGCGATCTGCAAAAGCTCCAACCTGTTCGCTGAAACGGCCATGGGATCAATTCTCCTGGTTTCGTTCGTCGGCGTCCGCGCCGTCGGTGTGTTCGATGATGGTTTCGATATCGGCGTCGGAATCGTCGAAATCAGGCTCGGCCTGCTGGCGCTCGCGCGCTGCTTCAAGCAATGCGTCGGTCAGCACCAGCTTGGCATCGGCCAGAAACGCAAGGGGCAGGGTGTGGACAGGCTCGGTGCCCATCGGCGCATCGGGCAGGCGGATCGAGAAAGTCTCGTCATCAGCGCCGACGATTTCGCCGCGGAAACGCTTACGTCCGTCGATCATGTCGGCCAGCTCTACCCGGGCTTCATGGCCCACCCAGGCCTGAAAATCTCGGGCCCGCACCAGCGGCCGGTCGATCCCGGGGGAGGAAATTTCCAGATGGTATTCGCGGTCGATGGGGTCTTCGAGATCGAGGATCGGATTGAGATCGTTATGCAGGCGTTCGCAATCGTCGATGGTGAACCGGCCGCTTTCGTCCTCGCACATGACCTGAAGCGTGCAGCCATTTTCGTTGGAGACGCGGATACGAACCAGATCGTAGCCCAGCGACTGCGCCACCGGCTCGACAATCGCGGCAATGCGCGCTTCGAGTGCGGATTCGCGGATGTATCGTTTTGTGTTCGTGGTCATGATTTCCCTGACGCGGGCAATAAAAAAGAGCGGGGGCCGTTGGGCTCCCACTCTCTCATTTGAGCTGAGATTGTTACGCTTCATATAGCGCGCGCGGATCGCTGGCGCAAGATGTCTAAAGAACATCCCTCGCGTCGTGCCGCACGAACTCGAAATAAAAACTCTGCATACGCCCCTGACGGCGCGCCTTGGTTTCGTAGCGGGTGGGCTGCCAGCCGGGATAAGCGGTGTGCCAGGCACCGGGTGCGGCTGGGGACCAGATGAAATCACGAGACCGCGTCACATGGGCCAGCGTCCAGTTGGCGTAATCCTCGATATCGGTGGCAAATCGAAAGGTTCCGCCGGGACGGAGCACGCGGGCAAATTCGGCCAGCACGGGAAACTGGATCAGCCGCCTCTTGTGATGGCGGGGCTTTGGCCAAGGGTCCGGATAGAGCACGTACAGGCAATCGATGGAGGCGTCTGGCATTACGGCCAGCAGCTTGATCACGTCGTCGGGAAACAACGCGATATTGGACAGGCCTTCCTCGTCGATGGCTTCAAGAAGCTTGCCGATACCGCCGGTGAAGACTTCACAGCCGATAAACCCATCCTCGGGGTTCTCCCGCGCCATGCGAGCCAGATGCTCGCCCCCACCATAGCCGATTTCCAAATGGATGCGCTTTGCCTCTGGAAACAGCGCACGCGGATCGACGGGCTGGGAAATATCAACCGTCAGTTCGGGGAGCAGCGTTTCGAACAGGACTTTTTGACCCTTGTGCAGCTTCTTGCCGGCCCGGCGGCCAAAAAACGCGCGCGGTCCCTTGGGGTCTTGGGGAATGGGTTTGAGGGTCATGGTGCCTTGGGACATGGAGAAAGCGCAGCGAACATGCGCTGCGCTTTACAAGCTGTTGGCCTTTGAGCGCAAGGCGTCAGGTCAATTCGGCCCGGATCGCTTCGACCAGATCGGTCCGTTCCCAGGAAAAGCCACCTTCGGCATCCGGCTCGCGGCCAAAATGGCCATAGGCGGCAGTGCGCTCATAGATCGGGCGGTTGAGCTCCAGATGAGTGCGGATGCCGCGCGGGGAGAGGTCCATCACCTTCTGCAGCACCGGCTCAAGGCGATCGTCATCGATGGTGCCGGTGCCATAGGTATCGATGAAAATTGACAAGGGCTTGGAGACGCCGATGGCATAGGAGAGCTGGATCACGCATTTTTCCGCCAGACCTGCGGCCACGACATTCTTGGCGAGATAGCGCGCTGCGTAGGCCGCCGAGCGATCGACCTTGGTGGGGTCCTTGCCCGAGAACGCGCCGCCGCCATGGGGGGCTGCACCGCCATAGGTATCGACGATGATCTTGCGTCCTGTGAGCCCGGCGTCGCCGTCCGGCCCGCCAATGACAAAGGCACCGGTGGGGTTGACGTAGAATTCCTCTTCCGGCGGCATCCAGCCTTCCGGCAATACCGACAGCACGAAGGGGCGCACCTGCTCGCGGATGCAATCCTGCGAGACGCCCTCGCGGTGCTGGGTGGAAACGACCACAGCGGCAACGCCGACGGGCTTGCCGTTTTCATAGCGCAGGGTCACCTGGCTCTTGGCGTCCGGCCCGAAATCGGAGACTTCCCCGGCGTGGCGCGCATCGGCCATTTTCTTGAGGATCTGGTGGGCATAGGTGATCGGCGCGGGCATCAGTTCCGGGGTCTCATTGACCGCAAAGCCGAACATGATCCCCTGATCGCCCGCCCCCTCATCCTTGTTACCCGAGGCGTCGACGCCCTGGGCGATATGGGCCGACTGGCCATGCACATAGCAGGAAAAATCGAGGGTCTTCCAATGGAACCCCTCCTGCTCATATCCGATGCGGCGCACGACATTGCGGGCCACTTCCTCCATGCGCGCGGCATCGATCGTTTCCGGGCCGCGCACTTCGCCGGCCAGCACCAGGCGGTTGGTGGCGGCGAGGGTTTCGACGGCGACGCGGGAATAGGGATCCTCGGCAAAAAACGCATCGACGATGGCGTCCGAGACCTGATCGCAGATTTTGTCGGGATGACCCTCGGAAACCGATTCCGAGGTGAAAAGATAGGAAGAACTGGCCACGTTAAACCTCTTTGACAATGGCGAGGGCGCACGCGGAAGTGCGCGTACACGGGCTCAATCCCATGCACTTTCAGATGTGCTTTTCGCAGGTCTCGCCGCAGAAATCAAGAAGGACATAAAGAAAGCTTTATATCGAATGGGCGTTTGGGCTGCGGAAAGCCTCACGTCAACCGTCGATCCGGCGGCGGCGTCGTAGCCAGCCGGGGGTGGCGAAAAATGCTCCCAGAGCCAGCAGGATCGCCAGCGGCCAATGGCGGTATTGTGCGAAAATGGTGGCTTCCAGCGGCTGGGCCGGGGTGCCCTTGATGGCGCCGACCATGCCCTCAGCCAGCATCCGGTCGATGCGGCCAAGCGGATCGACGATTGCGGAGATTCCCGAATTCGCCGCACGGATCAAGGACTTGCCCTCCTCCACGGCGCGCAGGCGCGCATGGTGGAAATGCTGGGCCGGGCCGATCGAGCCATCGAACCAGGCGTCGTTGGTCACGACAAGGATGAGCCCCGCATCGGCGACGGCATCGCCCAGCGCAGCGGGAAACACGACCTCGTAGCAGATCAGCGGCAGGATCGCCGGCGAGCCGGGGAGACTCATCAGGCGGCGCTCGGAACCAGCGGCCCAGCCATCGGAGCCCTGCACGAATTGCGTGAAGCCGAACTGGCGGAAAAACTCCGAAAACGGCAGGTATTCGCCGAATGGAACCAGATGGGTCTTGTCGTAGGACGTGACGACTTCGCCCTTGCCGTTGAAGGCGAGGATGGAATTGAACGGCTTGGCGCCGGGGATGATTTGTCCTTGTAAACCATAGGGTTCGCGCGGTGCGCCAGTCAGAAGCCAGATGTCGTCGGGCAGGGCGCGCGCGATGCTGGCGAGAAATTCTGGCTCTTGTGACAAAAAGAACGGGATGGCCGCCTCGGGCCAGATCAGGTGGGTGACATCATCGAGCCCCTGATCCTCGGGGTGGGTGCGCATCGTCGAGAGGTCAAGCAGCCGGGCGATCGTCTCCTCGCGGGCGAAGGTCTGCCACTTGATATCCTGGGGGATAACCGGCTGGACCACGCGGACGACCACGTCGTCATAGGGGGTGGTGGAAGTGGTGGCGAGACGGTGATTCCCCCACGCGATTTGAGCGGCCAGAACAGCAAAGGCGGCGAAGAGTGGCAAGAGGCGCGTGATCAGCGAACGCTCGGCGGCAGGCCAGACCAAAGCCGGGGTGCTGGCGAGTAAAACCGCAATGAATGTAAGGCCATAGACCCCAACGAGGCTAGCCGCCTGCATCATCTGGTCGTTGGCGGTGAGGGCGTAGCCAAGGAGGTTGAAGGGGAAACCGGTGAAAAGATATCCCCGCGCCAGCTCCGCGAGGGTGAGAGCGGTGGCAAGGGCGAAAATCCGGCCAATTCCGGCCGACCAGAACAGATGGGCCAGCGCCGTGCCCGCGCCCCAGAACAGGGCCAGCACCAGGGCCAGGCCGACAACGGCAACGGGCATGAGCGCGATCAGCCAGCCGCCATCGACAAAGAAGGCCGCGCCGATCCAATGGAGGGAAACGGTGAAATAGCCCAGCCCGAACGCGGTGCCGATCCAGAAGGCCGGGCCGAAAAAGCTCAGCCAACTCAACCGCTTGCGTTCCGCACCATCCAGCGACCAGACGAGGACCGGCAGGCCGATGAACAGGGCTGGCAGGAAAAAGAACGGCGCGGCGGAGAGCCCGGCCAGCGCTCCGGCGGCGAGCAGCAGGAGCAGGCGACGCCAGCCATGGGCGAGCATGGCAAACTCGGCAAGAGCGGTCATGGCTGTCCTTGAAAGGCCGAATCACATGTTCCGACGGTGCCGGGATGGCTCGTTTCGGTCAACCACGCGCACCGCCCGAATGTGCTGCAAATGTTTAGGGAAGATGGCGGTAGTTACTCACAAATCGCTGGTTAATCGCCAAGGTTCGGAGCAGCAGTTTTAGCAAGCGAAAAGTGCCGGTTCTGGTGACAGGAAACGGCGGGATGCAGGGCCGCATCCCGCCGAATGCTCGGAGGGCGCCAAGGACAAGAGCAGAGCGTGTTTATGCTTGTCTTCGCGGGACTTGATAATCATCCCATTGGGCAGAAGAACGAGCCAGACCGGGAAGGGGTTGCAAATGAGGCGAGGCCCGGCACCTGTAATGCCCCACGCCGGTGTTTCCTGATGATTGGCAAAAGGGGGCTATGGGCTTATAGAACACGGCTTTGTCCCTTACGGCCCGCCATCATGACCGCCACACTTACCGCCCCCAAAGACAGCTTCCGCGCTGGCGCTGCGGCCAGCCTCGCCATTACTCTGGGATACTTTCCGGTTGGCGTGGCCTTTGGCATTGCGGCGGAGCGCGCGGGGCTGAGCGCGCTGGAGGCCGGATTCCTCTCGGCAGTGATTTATGCCGGAGCGAGCCAGTTTCTGGTGCTGGCATTGCTGGGGACCGGCGCGCCGCTGCTGGTGACGGCGCTCTCGATCATGGCGACCAATCTGCGTCACGTGCTCTATGGCCCGGCGATCCTTGAAAAGGCGCGCGATCGCGCCGCCTCGCGCCATGCCTGGGGCTGGGCCGGATGGCTGAGCGACGGGGCGTTCGGGGCCACCATCGTGGCGCTGGACAAGTCGCGGGAACATTTTTCCGAACGCTTCATGTTCGGGATCGGGCTGGGGCCGTACGTCTCATGGGTGCTCGGCACGCTGGCAGGCGCGGTGTTCGGCGGCGCGGTGTCGGGCTATCCGGCGCTGGACGCGGCGCTGGGCTTTCTGATGCCCGCCCTGTTCCTGGCCATGCTGCTGGCGCTGTTGTCGCGCCGCACCTTGGGCGTTGTCATCATCACCGCGCTGGTCACCGCCCCGCTTATCCTGCTCGTATCGCCAACGGTGGGGATCGTGGGTGGCATGGTGGCGGGAGCGCTGTCGGGACTGATCCGCTGGGAAGGGAAATTCCGATGACCACCGAAGTTCTGCTGATCGGTCTGATCGTCGGGGTGGGGACCTGGGCCATGCGCTTTTTGCCCACACGGCTCAATGTCAGTTCCGTCGATCCCGACGGGCCGGTGAGCCGGTTTCTCAACGCCACCGGCCCGGCGGCGATCACCGCGCTCACCGTGGCGGCGTTCCTGCCGCTGCTTGAGGCCGATCTGCGGGCGATGACGCTGTTGAGCGCGGGCGTGGTGGGAACCATCGCCGGATTTCTCGTCCGTCGCGACATTTCGGTCGCGACCGTGGCAGGGGCGGTGGCCTATGGGCTGGCGTTCTGGCTGCTCTAGTTTTTTATTTTCGCATCTGATGCTCTAATCGAGCAATTGCGGCTGGGCGTCCTCGAATTCCAGCGCCTCGATCTTTTCGCCGCGCCGCACCACCTTGCCGGTGGAAATCAGGATGTCGTCGATATCGGTATTGGCCTGGCGGAAATGGGTTTGCAGCTTGCCGACCCGATCATTGAGGCGGCCCACATCGGCGAGCAGGGCGACGACTTCTTTCTGGATTACATGGGCCTGCTCGCGCATGCGCACGTCACGCAACAGCGCCTGGATGACCTGAATCGACAGCATCAGCAGCGAAGGCGAGACGATCACCACCCGCGCCCGCGCGGCGCGCTGCACCACATCCTCGAACCGCTCATGGAGATCGGCAAAGATCGATTCCGAGGGCACGAACATGAAGGCGGTGTCCTGGGTCTCGCCCGCGATCAGGTATTTTTCGGCAATCGCCTTGATATGGATGGCGCAATCGGAGCGGAAGCCGCTCATGGCGGTGCGTACCATGTCCGGGGTTTCGGCATCGGCGATCCGCTGCCAGCCTTCGAGTGGGAACTTGGCGTCGATGACCAGCGCCGGGGCGTCATTGGGCATGTGGATGAGCGCATCGGGGCGCGAATTGTTCGAGAGCACCGCCTGGAACTGGTAGCTGCCCTGCGCCAGTCCGTCAGCGATGATCGCTTCCATCCGGCCCTGCCCGAAGGCTCCGCGCTGCTGCTTGTTGGAGAGGATCGATTGCAGGGAGACGATCTCGCCCGACAATTGGGCGATATTGGTCTGGGCGCGGTCGATCACCGCCAGCCGCTCATTGAGCTTGGTGAGGGTTTCCTCGGTCTGGGTACGGCTCTCGGTCATCGACTGGTTGACCCGGTGCGAGGTCGCGTCGATGCGCTCGGTGAGCACTCGGGCCAGATCGGAGGTGCGTGTGCCGAAAATCTCGCTCATGGTCTGCATGCGCCCGGTCATCTCGGACTGGATGCGCATCATGTCGGCGAGGTGCCGCTCCATGTCGGCGGCGCGGGCGGCCTCGCTATCGGCTTCTGCCGCGCGGCGGCGCGATGCGGCCGACTGGGCGATGAGCATCGCAACCAGCAGGAGGACCGTGAGCCCCAGCCCGCCAAGCAGCAGGGCAAAGGGGGTGACCGGCATGGTGCCGATGGTAAAGAGCGCTGTTTCCATAATGTTCTTGTTATCTGATTCGCCGCTTCCCATATGCGCTTTGCTTGACCGCGCCCACACGTCTGGATTAACCAGTGCGCGGGAGAGCCCCCGAAAGAGACGAGAAATGTCAGTCCGCGAAATCCTTATCCTGCCCGATCCCCTGCTGCGCAAGGTGGCCGAACCGGTCGAACAGTTCGACGACGAGCTCAAAAAGACCGTCGCCGACATGTTCGAGACCATGTATGACGCGCCCGGCGTCGGGCTGGCCGGACCCCAGATCGGCTATATGAAGCGGGTGGCGGTGATCGATCTGGCCGATGAGGAAAACCCCGATTCCGGCAAGATCGTCATGGTCAATCCCGAGATCGTGGGCATGAGCGACGAGGTCGCCGTGTCCGAGGAAGGCTGCCTGTCGATCCCCGAATTCTATTACGACGTGGAGCGCCCCGCCGAGGTGACGGTGAAATTTTACACCGAAACCGGCGAAGAGGTGACCCGCCACGCGACCGGACGGCTGGCGGTGTGCATGCAGCACGAGATCGATCATCTCGATGGCGTGCTCTATATCGACTACCTCTCGCGCCTCAAGCGCGACCGGGTGCTCAAGCGCTTCCAGAAGAAGGCCCGGCTCGCCGGCTGATTGTCGGCGGAGCGGCTTCGCATCCGTTTTTATTTAACGCGCTTGTCGAAGCGCTCTGGGGTTGGGGACGGCTGCGATGCGCGTCATTTTCATGGGCACTCCTGAGTTCGCCGTTCCCACGCTGACGGAAATCGTCATGCGCGGGCACGACGTGATCGCCTGCTACACCCGCGCGCCCCGGCCCGCCGGACGCGGGCAGGATGTGCGCAAATCCCCGGTCCATATCGCTGCCGAAGAGTTCGGCATCCCGGTGTTCACCCCGAAAAACTTCCGCGACCCCGCCGATGTGGCGACCTTTGCTGCCCTGGGGGCCGAGGTTGCGGTGGTGGTCGCCTATGGCTTGCTGCTGCCGCCTGCGGTTTTGGCCGCGCCGGAAAAAGGGTGCCTGAACCTGCACGGATCGCTGTTGCCGCGCTGGCGCGGGGCGGCCCCCATTCACCGGGCGGTGATGGCGGGCGATGCGCGCACGGCGGCGACGGTGATGCAGATGGAGGAAGGGCTCGATACCGGCCCTGTGGGGCTGGTCGAGGAAATCCCCATCGGGCCGGACATGACCACCGGGGAGCTGCATGACGAAATGATGCGGCGCGGGGCTGATCTGATCGGGCGGGCGCTGTCGGCCCTCGATCGCGATGCGCTCGATTTCACGCCGCAGCCCGACACGGGCGTCACCTACGCCCAAAAGATCGACAAGGCCGAGGCCCGGATCGATTTTTCCCGTCCCGCTCAGGAGGTTCACAACCATATTCGGGGGCTGTCGCCGTTCCCCGGAGCGTGGTTCGAGGTGGAGCTGGGCGGCAAGCCGGTGCGGGTCAAGGCCTTGCGGTCTGTGCTGGCCGAGGGCGAAGGCGCGCCGGGCACGGTGCTTGCGGGCCTCACCATTGCCTGTGGCAACGGCGCGGTGCGGCTGACCCAGGTGCAGCGCGAGGGCAAGGGCGCGATGGACGCCGAGGCGTTCCTGCGCGGCGCTGGCGATCTTGCGGGCCAGACGGTGCGCTAGAGGCCATGCCTCGCTACAAGCTCATCCTCGAATATGATGGAAGCCCGTTTGTCGGGTGGCAGCGGCAGGCCGATGCGCTGTCGGTGCAGCAGGCGCTCGAAGACGCGATCGAGAAATTTTCCGGCGAGAGCGTCCGCACCCAGAGCGCCGGGCGCACCGATGCGGGGGTGCACGCGCGCGGGCAGGTGGCCCATTTCGACCTGTCGCGCGAGTGGGACCCGTTCCGGATCGCCGAGGCGCTCAATTATCATTTGCGGCCCTTGCCGGTGGCGGTGCTTGCCTGCGCGGCGGTGAGCGATGCCTTCGAGGCGCGGTTTTCGGCGCTGGCCCGGCATTATCAGTATCGCATTTCCAACCGCAGGGCCCGGCCCGCGCTGGAGCACAATCGTGTGTGGCACGTGCCGGTGCCGCTCGATGCCGAGGCGATGGATAATGCGGCGCAGGCACTGGTCGGGCGGCACGATTTTTCGACGTTCCGCTCGGCGCAGTGTCAGGCCAATTCGCCGATCCGGACGCTGGATCGGCTGGTTGTGCGGCGCGACGGGGACACCGTTCTGATCGAAGCCTCGGCGCGCTCGTTCCTCCATCATCAGGTGCGCTCGATGGCCGGGTCGCTCAAGCTGGTGGGGGAGGGGCGCTGGTCGGCGGATGATCTTCGCGCCGCGCTCGAAGCGCGTGATCGGGCACGCTGCGGGGCGATGGCACCGTCAGCGGGGCTCTATATGGTCGGGGTCGATTATCCGGAGTTGTGACCGGGTTCAGGCCAGCGGCAGATATCCCATGGCGAGGGCACCGGCGGTCAGGACGCCGATCTGGGCGAGGAGCGCCAGCGCGATTTCGCCTGGGCCGAGGCGGGCAATAAGGCGATAGATGTTGATCTCGATGACCAGCAGCGCAATGGCGGCGGCGGCCCAGAGCATCAGGATCAGCCCCACGATGATCTGGGCGGACGAGGGGCCCAGCAGCAGGGCAAGACCGACGGTCACGATCACGGTCGCAACCAGCAGGCCCACAGCGACAATGGCGCTCGCCCAGTTGCTGGCCACCATATAGGGCCGGAACGCGTCGAGCGCGCCAAGCTGGGACAGCACCAGCCGCAGGGCCCCCAGCCGCAGCGTCATCAAGGCGCCGCAGATGAACACTTGCCCGGCGGGCGAGGGGAAGGGGCGAGCCGGGCCCGCGGCCATGCCGAAAAAGACGACAATGGCGACACAGGCCAGAACCGGCGCGATGAAGCTGCCGGCGAGGCCGCGCTGGGAAAAATCAAAACAGGCGATGGCCTCGGGCCGGCCCCGCAGCAAAAGCCGCGTGCCTTCCAGCGCCCCGCTCGCCTCGCCGAGCAGCGTCGTATGGGATCGGGCCACGGGCGGTCAGAAGTCCGGGGCGGCGGTGGGGCCGTACAGCACGCCTACGGCGAGCAGCGCGATCATCATGCCGATGGTCTGGACGACAATCAGCATCACGATCTGCCCCGCCTTCATCCCCACGACCAGTCGTGCATTGTTGATGCGGGCGAGAAAGCCGACCACTACGGCAAAGACGAGGATCAGTTCGGCGCTTGTGGTGAGGAGGGCCACAGCGGCCAGCACCATCGACACGACGGCGTTGACCCAGTTTTCCACCGTGACAAAGGCGATGAACTTGTCGGACAGGCCGGTGATGCGCAGCACCACCCACGATGCGCCCATGATGCCGCCATAGAGCAGCGCGTTCTGGACAAGGGCGGCGAAGGTCGAAATCCCCGCACCGGCGGGGGCGAGCAGCGCTGAAATCAGGAAGGTGACCAGCACGGACGCCAAAAGCGCGATAAAGCTCGATGCCAGCCCGCGCAGATCGGTGAAGAAAAAGCCCGGCGCGTCGCGACGCCCGGCAATCAGGCGCCAGCTTCCAGCAATCGCGGACCGGGTTTCCTCGACGAGGCTGGGCTGAGGCTGGGACAAGGCAGGGTTCCTGAAACGGTTCGAGAAGCCACGGCGTCAGGAGATGACGCCGGGCAGTCTGCAAACATGTAGAGCGCGGCGCGCGTTCCGGCAAGCGACGAGGTGCCGGTCAGCCTCCGCGCGACAGAAAGGCTTCGGTGTAAAGGGCATAGAAGCGGGCCAGCCGCTCCACATCGGCCACCGGCACACGCTCATCGACCTGATGCATGGTCGCCCCGATCAGCCCGCATTCCACCACGGGGCAATATTGGGCGATAAAGCGCGCATCCGAGGTGCCGCCCACCGTGGAGAGCTTTGGCCTGACGCCGTTGAACTCTTCCATCACGTCAGTGAGGTGCTCGACATGACCTGCGGGCGGGGAGATGAAGCAGCGGGAAACGGGGCCGATCTGCTCGAACCCGATGGTGCATCCATTGGCGTCCACAGCCGCGATCCGGCGGTGGATTTCGGCCAGCAGCGTCTCGCCGGTCCAGGTGTCGTTGAAGCGCACATTGAAGCGCAGAGAGGCCTTTTCCGGGATGACATTGGCGGTGGGATTGCCGGTATCGATCGAGGTTACTTCCAGATTGGTGGCCTGGAAATGCTCGGTGCCGTCATCGAGCGGTGCAGAGAGCGCGCGGGCGACCTCGACCAGAATGGGCAGGGGATTGTTGGCGCGCTCGGGATAGGCGGAATGGCCCTGCTTGCCGGTGACGGTTATCCGTCCAGACACCGACCCGCGCCGCCCGATCTTGATGGAATCTCCAAACTCCTCGAACGAGGACGGTTCACCCACAATGGCAAAGTCGAACTTTTCGCCCTGCGCGTCGGCCCATTCGAGAATCTTTTTGGTGCCGTTGATCGCGTCGGCTTCCTCGTCATTGGTGATGGCGAGCGATACCGTGCCCGCATCAAGGCCACCGCGCTCGGCCAGATCGGCCATGGCCCCGCAAAAGGCGGCAACGCCGCTTTTCATGTCGGTGGCCCCGCGGCCCCACATCACCCCATCGATGATGGTGGCTGAAAAGGGGTCATGGGTCCAGGCGGCGCTGTCTCCCGGCGGCACCACGTCGGTGTGGCCGGCAAACAGGAGGTGCGGGCCGGGCCGTCCCCCGGTGCGGGTCGCATAAAGGTTATCGACCGGATACGAACCATCGCCCTCGAACGGCAGCCGCGTGCAGGTAAACCCCAGCGGGGTCAGAAACGCCTCCAGCACATCGAGAACGCCTTCCTCCTTCGGGGTGACCGACGGGCGGCGGATCAGATCGGCGAGCAGCGAGACGGCGGGGTGAGTCATGATGGCGTATCCTGAGAATGGCGGACGGGCGGGGCGGACTGAGGAATGATCTTACCGCAATTGCCGCCGGGCAAAAGGGCATGGGGGGATAAAGGCATTCCTGCGCGTGAAAGAGCTTAAGTCAATCGCGGAGCAAGTCGTTGATCGAGGTTTTGGCGCGGGTGCGTTCATCCACCCGTTTGACGATCACGGCGCAGTAGAGACTGGGGCCGGGGCTGCCATCGGGGAAGGGCTTGCCGGGGAGCGAGCCGGACACGACCACCGAATAGGGCGGAATGCGGCCATAGAAGATTTCGCCGGTGGCGCGGTCGACGATCCTGGTCGATTGGCCGATGAAAACCCCCATCGAGATCACCGAACCTTCGCCGACGATGACGCCTTCGACCACTTCCGAGCGCGCGCCGATAAAGCAATTGTCCTCGATGATGACCGGCCCCGCTTGCAGCGGTTCGAGGACCCCGCCAATGCCGACCCCGCCCGAAAGGTGCACGTTCTTGCCGATCTGGGCGCAACTGCCCACCGTGGCCCAGGTGTCCACCATCACCCCTTCGCCCACATGGGCCCCCAGATTGACGAAGCTGGGCATCAGGACGGCGTGTTTGCCGATGAAGGCCGAATGGCGCACAATGGCTCCCGGAACGGCGCGAAAGCCCGCTTTCCGGAATGCGCTGGCATCCCAGCCGACAAATTTGGAGGGCACCTTATCCCACCACTGGCTGCCGCCGGGACCGCCGGCGATGGTGTCGAAATCGGTGAGCCGGAAGCCGAGCAGCACCGCTTTTTTCAGCCATTGGTTGACTACCCACTCGCCGTCCGGGGCTTTTTCGGCCACCCGCACGGTGCCCGCATCGAGCAGGGCCAGCGCTTCGTTCACCGCCTCCCGGATGGGGCCCTGCGTGCGATGATCGAGCGTATCGCGCGCCTCGAAGGCGGCGTCGATGGTTGCGGCAAGCTCATGGGTCATGGGGATCGCGCCCGTCCGGGCTGGTGGGAGGGGCGGGGACATTACCGCAAGCGCGAAAGGCGCGGAACCCCGAGCCATGGAGTTTTTTTATCCTCGGGGCGAGCGAAGGAACCGGGCGCATGGGCGCACACATTGTCGTCACGGCCTTGGATTAATCGCCATCCATCCTTAACACGCTGCTGCGACAATGATCACGATGCAAGCAACAAGGAGCCTGAATATGGGCCGCAAGCGCCATTCTTCACTGCGTTCGTCCAAGGAAGACATGGAAGTCGTCCGCCACACGCCGCAGACCCCGCAGACCCAATCGCCGGCTTACCGGCTGGCCTTCGCGGACGAAGAGTTCATGACCAGTGAGGATCTGCGCGGGGTTCGCTTCCATCTCGAATATCTCAAGATCGAATTCCGGTTGCGTGAGGCGGGGATCAATTCGACCGTAGTGTTGTTCGGTGGTGCGCGCATTCCCGAGCCGGGCAAACCCGCATGGGCGGCCAAGACCGAAACGGCGCGGCGCAATCTGGAAGCCAATGCGGTCTATTACCAGGAAGCGCGCCGCTTCGCGCAACTGGCCTCGCTGGCCTCCGAAGCGACCGGATATACCGAATTCGTGGTGGCGACCGGCGGAGGGCCGGGTGTGATGGAGGCGGGCAATCGCGGGGCCGCCGATGTCAACGCGCCCTCGATCGGGTTCAATATCGTCCTGCCCCATGAACAGGCGCCCAATACCTATGTGACGCCGCAGTTCGCCTTCAATTTCCACTATTTTGCGACGCGCAAGATTCATTTCATGATGCGCGCCAAGGTGATCGCCATCTTCCCCGGCGGGTTCGGGACGCTCGACGAATTCTTCGAGGCGCTGACCCTGATCCAGACCGGGCGCATGGACCGCGTTCCGCTGCTGCTGTTCGGCACCAGATTCTGGAACCGCGTCATCAATCTCGAAGCGCTGGCCGAGGAAGGCACGATCTCGCCTGACGATTTCAAGCTGTTCAGCGTGGTCGATACCGCCGATGAGGCCTGGGAGGTTGTGCGCAAGACCTACGATCTGCCCGAGATCGACCGCCCGGTGGCGACGCGGGCCTGACCCCGGAAACACGGACGGCCCGGAACGCCCGGGCCGTCACGAAGACCGAACGCGCCGGTTACTGGTTGGCGCGGATTTTGATGTTGAGCAGATCGACCAGCGCGAACGGATCGGCATCGAATTCGGCTTCCAGCGATTCCAGTTCGGCGAACGCAATCGGCGCGTCGGGCTCGACCGAAATGACGAAGTTCTGTGGATCGGCGATGAAGGCGTTCACCGCGTCGTTGACCATGGCCTTGAATTCGGCGTTGCGGACCTCGGTGAGCATCATGGGGACCATGAAGCGCAGTCCGGCCTTGAAGGTTTCGCCATCGACGCCCTGCTCGGCGCCGATGAAATCGAGCACCTTGTTGAACAGCGACGCATCGTCATAACGCAGCGAGCCGCTTTCCAGCCTGAGGCCATCCATGCTGGCGAGAATGCCCTCGGACATGGCCAGCATCTGGTCGTCGTCCAGTTCGATCCCCGCATCGGCCATTTCGGCCATTTTCAGGTTGGTCTTGATCAGATCGCGATAGAGGTCTTCGGTGTACCCGTCCAGAGCGAAGGCCAGCGAGACCGAGCCCAGGTCGTCTACGGTGAAGTTGATGTCTTCTACCGTGGCGCGCCCGGTCTGCGGCCACCACGTGCCCATGCCGCTCATCGAGCCGCTCAGCTGCGTGATGCCGAAAGCGTCAAAGGCCTCCTGCGCTTCGGCTTCTTCGATGGAACCGAGGTCGCCGCGAATGCCGGTGACCGAATAGCGCGAGGTGATGCTGCCGTCAGCGGCGGGCTTGCCGATCACCGTTTCCATCATGTCGATGGCGAACAGCTCGGTGCCCTTGCCATCGGAAACGCTAAGCGGACCGGCGGAAATGCGCTCATAGAGCCCCAGCCCGATCTCCATCGCGCTGTCGATGGTAAGGGTGCCTGGCAGCGTGATGCCTTCGGCTGCGATGTCGACCAAGCTGACGGAAATGCCCTCATCTTCGTCGGTATAATTGAAATCGGCGATGCTGGCACGATCGGCGGTGTAGCCGCCACCGGCGGTTTCCCGCACACCCTCGAACACCATCTCGCCGGGAATTTCGGCGCTGTCCTCACCGGGAACCGTGATGGAAAAATCCGACAGCGTCACCGTATCGCCCTCGGCGACCGCCGAGCCGTAGCTGAATGCAATTCCCATCAGCTTGCTTGCCGCGACCAGCTTGTCCCCGAAATCCTCGGCTTCAAGCGCGAGGGACATTTGCGTGCCTGCGAGCACGAGGGCGGCGGCGGTCAGCGCGGTGCGCGAAACAGTCTTGAGCATGGTGGTTCCCATCTTTGCGGCCCTCCCGGCCGGTTGTTCCCCGTTATAGCATCGCTCTTGCGAGTGGCCAGTGGATTTGCGGCGCGGCCCCGGACGGGCCCGTCCAGACCGGTTAACGCGCCGTTACCAGCTTTCGATCACCGCTTTGGCAACAAAAGGGCATCAGGGCATCTGCTTGATCAGAAACCCGGCCAGATCGGAGGTGACGTGATGGACGTGGCCGAGCGCCTTGCCCTGTTCGAGTTCCCAGGGATCGCATTGGGCGTGATCGAACCCCGGACCCGCCACCACCTGCACTGTGGCCATGCCGGTCTGGTGCGGCACCAGCAGATTCTTTTCCAGATCGTCGAACATGATCGAGCGGCGCGGATCGACGCTGTGGGTGGACAGGAAATCGCGATAGGCGATTTCGAGCGGCTTGGGCTGGAAGCGGGCGGCGCGGATATCAAAGATTGCTTCGAACAGGTGCGACGCGCCCAACCGCGCCAGCACGGCCTCGGCATGGCTGGTGCTGCCATTGGTGAAGATGAACTTGCGCCCGGGCAGGGCCGCGATGGCGGAGACCAGTTCGGGGTGCGGCAGGACCGGTGCGTAATCGATGGCGTGAACCGTGGCCAGATACTCGTCCGGGTCGATGGCGTGGGTCCGCATCAGCCCGTTCAGGGTCGTGCCGTAATCGCGATAATACTCTTTCTGGAGCTTGCGGGCCGCTTCGATTTCGAGGCTGGTGACCCGGGCCACGTAATCGGTGATCAGGATGTCTATCTGCGCGAACAGATTGCATTCGCGCGGATAGAGCGTGTTGTCGAGGTCGAACACCCAGTCGGTGATGTGGTCGAAGGCGGGGACAGTCGCGGACATCTTGTTCATGCGCCCATTATGCCCAAATTCGCCGCCATGGGAATGGCTCTAGCGGACGATGAGCGTCCCCGCCCCGTGTTCGGTGAACAGCTCCAGCAGCACCGAATGGGGGGTCTTGCCGTTGACGATCACCACGCCTTCGACGCCGCGGTCGAGCGCCTCGATGCAGGTTTCGACCTTGGGGATCATGCCGCCCGAAATCGTGCCGTCGGCGATCAGCGCGCGCGCCTCGGTCACCGAAAGCTCGGGGATCAGCGTGCCCGACCGGTCGAGAACCCCCGGAACGTCGGTGAGAAACAGCAGCCTTTTGGCAAACACCGCACCGGCTATGGCCCCGGCAAAGGTGTCGGCGTTGATGTTATAGGTCTCGCCATCGCGGCCCGGGGCGACGGGGGCGATCACCGGGATCATCTCCGAATGGGCGAGAAGGTCGAGCAGAGTGCGATCAACCTCGATCGGCTCGCCGACAAAGCCCAGATCGAGCACTTTTTCGATGTTGGAGGTGGGGTCGACGACCTTTTTGTTGGCCTTTTCGGCAAACACCATGTTGCCGTCCTTGCCGCACAGCCCGATGGCCCATTCGCCCTCGGCGTTGATCAGCGCCACGATTTCCTTGTTGATCGAACCGGCCAGAACCATTTCGACGATCTCGACGGTGCGCCGGTCGGTGACCCGCAGCCCGCCCTCGAACTTTGATTCGATGCCCAGCTTTTTGAGCATCTCGCCGATCTGCGGGCCGCCGCCATGGACCACGATCGGGTTGACGCCCGACTGCTTGAGCAAGGCCACGTCGCGGGCAAACGCCTTGCCCAATGCGGCATCGCCCATCGCGTGGCCGCCATATTTGATGACTACGGTCTTGTTCTCGTAGCGCTGCATGAAGGGCAGGGCCTTGGACAGCACTTCGGCGTCATAGGCGTTTTCAAGTCCATCGGCCATGGGGCGGGCAACTCCTGTCTATCTGCTGCCTGTCTAGCCCAATCGGCCCGCTTGTGAATAGCCCCGCCGAAGCGCCGCGCTCCCCTCACAGGGGCTTGACTGGACGCGGCCGGTCCACAGGACGACACTCGACCACCAGGGAGTTTTGATCATGGTCGATCGCCGAACATTTTTACTTGCCGGAGCCGGTCTCGCTGGCGCCGCGTTGCTGACCCAGGGACGTATGGTGATGGCGCAGGGGGCGCTGGCGGAGGGGACGGAGTTCCCGTTCACCCTGTCCGACGCCCAGTGGCGCGAAAAGCTCAGCGACATGCAGTATTTCATCCTGCGCGAACACGGGACCGAACACGCGTTCACCTCGCCGCTAGACAAGATCTACGATCCCGGGACCTACCACTGCGCTGGCTGCGATCAGGCGCTCTATTCCTCGGAGGTCAAATTCGACAGCCGCACCGGCTGGCCCAGCTTCTGGGAGGCGCTGCCCGACGCGGTGGGAACCTCCATGGATACGACCCTGTGGATTCCCCGCGTCGAATGCCATTGCGCCAATTGCGGCGGGCATCTGGGGCACATTTTCGATGACGGTCCCCCGCCCACCGGCAAGCGCCATTGCATCAACGGCGTAGCCCTCTCGTTCGTCGCCGCCTGACCGCTGGCAGCGGCCCGGGGCTTGCCAAGCCTTGCCGCGACTGCCATCAAGCCGTCCCGTTACGGCTCTGGGAGGACCGCAATGAAGCTGACGATTTTGGAAACCGGCTTTGTGCCGGCGTCGCTGGCTGACACTTTCTCGACCTATCCGCAAATGATTGAAGCCGCCCTCAAAAGGGGAGGCGCCACGCCCGAGATCACCGTGGTCGGCGTGGCGCAGGGCGAAGCGCTGCCCGACCCGCAAACGCTGGAGGCGGTGGTGATCACCGGGTCCTCGGCGGGGGTTTACGAAGACCACGCCTGGCTGCCGGGGCTGCGCGACTTTCTCCGCCGCGCCTATGCAGCCCAAACCAGAATGATCGGCATCTGCTTCGGCCACCAGATCATCGCCGACGCGCTGGGCGGCGAGGTGCGCAAATCGGAAAAGGGCTGGGGGCTGGGCCGCCATACCTATGATGTGCTGGCCGCACCACCGGTGTTCGATCCCGGGGTCAAAACCCTCTCGATCGCCTGCTCGCATCAGGATCAGGTGATCACCCCGCCCGATGGCGCGAGGGTGGTGCTGCGCTCGGAATTCGCCCCCAATGCGGGGCTGCTTTATGACAATGACGCCATTCTCACCCTCCAGCCGCATCCCGAATTCGAGGACGATTACGCCCGGGCGCTGATCGATCTGCGCGAAGGACGAGCCCCGGAGGCGACGCTGGAAAAGGCGCGCGACTCGATGGCAACGCCTTCGGACAGCGCGATTTTGGCGCGCGCGGTGGTGGATTTCCTGTCGCGCTAAACGGCTGATTCCTCGCTCGAACTGAAAGGAAGATCCTCGCAGATGGAGCGGGGGCGGGTGTTCGGCACTCTTCAATCCTGACATTCGAATGCGGACTGCGCTTTGGGGCGCGGTCCGCTTTTTTTGTGCATTGACAGGACGACATGTTGTTATAACCTATTTGCGAAGGTCGGAGGGACCTTTTTCCACTCCAAAGGGGAATGAACGTGAAACTTCATCATGCATTATCGTTGTCGCTCCTCATGGGCATTTCGGGGACGACATTCGCGCAGGCGGTTGAGATCAGCTATCTCACGCACTGGGCACCCGAAACCGTGGCGCTGCTCGAACAGGCAGCAGCCCGCTACAGCGAAGAAAATCCCGATGTCTCGGTGAGCGTGCGCGCCGTGCCGTTCGGTGATCTGTTGACGACGATCCGCTCGCAGACCGGGTCTGCCGGTCCCACCATTTCGGGCATTTACGACCTGTGGCTGCCCGAACTGGTGCGCGACGGGCTGGTCGATCCGGCCCCCGAAGCCGCTGCGGGCGACGTCAACGCCGCCTGGCCGTCGGGTATCGCCGCCGCCGCGACCGTGGACGGGACGGTTTATGGTTTCCCCAACGAAATCAACGTCTATGCGCTGAACTACAACAAGGCGCTGTTTGCCGAAGCCGGCATCGACGCAGCCCCGGCCAATTGGGATGAATTCCTCGCAGCCGCTGAAGCGCTGACCGATGAGAGCAAGGGCCAGCAGGGCTTTGGGCTGATCAACTCGTGGAACTCGGGCGTCGTGCATCCCTTCGCCTCGTTCCTCGTCTCTAATGGCGGTGCGCTGATCGACGAGAACGGCCCAGCGCTTGATACGCCGCAGGCCGGTGAAGTGTTCGGGCTCTATGAGCAATTGGTGTCCAATGGCTGGTCGCGCCCGGAAATGGGCACCGCCGACGCCAATACCACCGGCCCCTATCTCGACAATTTCGTCTCGGGCCGCACGGGCATGATCGTCATGGCCAACTGGTGGGAAAGCGCCCTGCAAGGGGGCATGGGCGACAATTTCGCCAATGTCGGCACCGCGCCAATTCCTGTTGGCCCCTCGGGTGACGCGCCCAGCTCGATCTCCTATTCCTGGCTGACCGTGGTCAACGGTTCGGCGTCCGACGCAGAACAGGACGCCGCCTGGGGCTTTTTGAGCTGGCTCAATGGCGAAGGCACCGGCGAGAACGGCAGTTCGGCCATGGCCGATATCCTGCTCTCGATGGGCATCCTGCCCTCGCGCAGTTCGGACGTCGAGGCTAATGCCAGCGCTTTGGATCGCGAATTCCTCGCCGGCTATGTCTCGGTGCTTGAAAACGCCCAGGCGTTCCCGCTGGTGCTGGGCGGACAGGAGTTCACCGACGCCATCCAGCAGGTGCTCGAAAGCCTCGAATACGGTCAGATCACAGCCGAGGAAGCGCAGCAGGACGCGCAGGCGGACGCCGAAGTGATCCTCGAACGCGCCGCGCGCTGATCGCTCTTTAACCCGTGCCGGGCGCAGTGGCGTCCGGCACGTCTCAATCGTTTGCTGCCCGCCCGGCGGGCGAAAGTTCCTCGTATTCGGCACATCCATGCGGTCACACTCCTCAGCCAATGTCGCGGTCATGCTCGGACCGGCGGTGCTCCTGATCGGCATCTTCATTCTGGTGCCGATGGTGCTGACCGTCTGGCTGTCGTTTCACGACTGGTCGTCCCAGACCGGGTTCAACGCGGCCAGATTTGTCGGATTGCGCAATTACGAGGACTTGTTCGCGCCGATTTCCGTGGGCCGGGATTTCCGCCGGGCGTTCGTCAATACCGCCATCTATACCGGGCTGTCGGTGATCATCATGATCCCGTTGTCGGTGTTGCTGGGGCTGCTGGTGCACCAGCGCGAGGTGCGGGGTGGCCAGTTCCTGCGCACCGTACTATTTGCCACCTATATGGTGCCCATGATCGCGGTGGCGCTGGTGTGGTCAAAGCTCTATTCGCCCACTGAAGGGCCCCTCAACCAGATTTTGGGATGGCTGGGCCTTGGCCCGCAGCCCTGGCTGTCGTCGCCCGATACGGCGCTCTATTCGCTGGTGGTGCTCAATATCTGGCAGCAGATCGGCTATTTCACCGTGCTGACCGTGGCCGGGCTGACCCAGATTCCGGCCTCGCTCTATGAGGCAGCGCGGATCGATGGGGCCAACCGCATCCAGTCATTTTTCGGCGTGACGCTGCCGCTGCTGCGCCGCACGCTGCTGTTTTCCTCGGTCGTGGCGGTGATCAACGCCGTGCAGGTGTTCGAGCCGGTGGTGCTGATCACCCAGGGCGGGCCTGCCGGATCGACCAATGTTCTGACCTATCACATCCGCCGGGTCGGCATCGAGCGCGCCCAGGGCGGCATGGGATCGGCCATGGCCGTGGCCATGATGCTGGCGCTGATCGTGGCGGTGGTGGCCATCTTTGCCTTCAACCGCAGGGGAGAAGAGCAATGAGCGCACAACGGGTCTCCGGGATTGGCCGGTCGGCGATGGTGCTGTTGATCATCGTGCTCGCGGTTGTCGCCGCCTTTCCGCTGGTCTGGATGGTGCTGTCGAGCCTGAAAACCCCGCAGGAAAGCATGCAGGTGCCGCCGGTGTGGCTGCCCGCCGATCCCAATCTGGATGCCTATGGCGAAGTCTATGGGGTGATCGACGCCGGGCGCTCGATGCTCAATTCGGCGATTATCGCCGTCTCGGCCACGCTGGGCATTCTCGTCACCTCGCTGATGGCCGGGTATGCGTTCGCCAAATACCGGTTCCCGTTCCGCAACCTTGTGTTCGCATTACTGATCAGCACCATGTTCCTGCCGCCCATCGTGACGCTGATCCCGCTCTATCGCATGGTCAGCGAAATGGGATTGGCCGGGACGCTGTTGGGAGTGGTGCTGCCGCAACTGGGCAATGCCTTTGGCATTTTCCTCATGCGCCAGTTCATCGCCGGGGTGCCCGATGACCTGATCGATGCGGCGCGGGTGGATGGGGCGTCCGAACTGCGCATCGTCTTTACGGTGGTCGCGCCGGTGATCGTTCCGGCCATCGCCGCGCTGGCGCTGTTCGCCTTCACCTTCCACTGGAACACCTATCTGTGGCCGCTGACCGTGTTGCAGGGCAATACCGACAACTATCCCATCGTGCTCAGCCTGGGCCGCCTGCTCAGTTACAATCGTGGCGCGATGAACACCGGGCTGGTGATGGCCGGGGCGACGCTGGCCGTGCTGCCGCCCCTGGTGCTGTTCGTCTTCTTGCAGAAGTTTTTCGTCGACAGCATGGTCGGCTCGGGGGTGAAGGGATGACACCAGCCCTCGCCATCGATCTGGGCGGCACCAATCTTCGCGCCGCGCTGTTTCAAACCCATGAGATCGCGCCGGACGCCGTGCCGCCGCATCTGGTCCAACAGGCGGCACCGCAGAACCTCGATGCCTTCCGGCAGACCGTGGAAACACTGCTCGACCAGACCGGCGCGGGCGCTCTGGGCATCGCCGTACCGGGGCTGGTGGAAGGCACCGTCTGCCGCTGGGCCCCAAATCTGCGCTGGCTCGATGATGTGGATTTCGCCGCGCTGTTCCCCGACGTCCGGGTCGCAGCGGGCAATGACGCGCAGTTCTCCCTGCTGGCCGAAGCGGCTGTCGGGGCTGCGCAGGGGGCCGACAACGCGATCCTTCTGGCCATTGGCACCGGGATCGGGTCGGCGCTGCTTGCCGATGGGCGCATCGTGCGCGGGGCAGGGGGCACCGCCGTATCCTTTGGCTGGGCCTGCGCGCGTTACGACGAAGCAGGCGATCCCCAGCATGGCTGGCTGGAGCGGCACGCGTCCGGGCGGGCGCTGGATCGCGCGGCGCAGGAGCTTGGCCTTGCCGATGGCGCGGCGCTTGTCGCTGCCGCCCGCCATGGCGAGGACGCGCCAAGAGCCGCACTGGAAACGGTCGGGCAAATCCTCGGGGCAGCGCTCAGTGGCGCGGTGGCGCTGACGGGCACCGACCGGGTGGTCATCTCGGGCGGGGTATCGAGTGCGCTCGACCTGTTTGGCCCGTCCCTTTTGCACCAGCTCCAGGCCCACCTGCCGCCACATCTGCGCATGGTCTCTCTGACGGCAGGGGGCTTTGGCTCTCAGGCCGCCCTCTGCGGTGCTGCGTTGGCTGCGTATCAACACTCAATCTGGGAGGAATCGTGAGCGAACCTCTGCGAATCCGCAAACCCGATCGTCGCCGACCCGAGCCGCTCTGGCATCAGGCCGAGCAGGCCCTGCGCGCGCTCATCACCGAGGGCGAATGGCAGGACGGCGACCAGCTGCCCAATGAAACGCGGTTGACCGAAATGCTCGAAGTGAGCCGGATCACCGTGCGCCACGCCCTGCGGCGGCTCGAAGAAGCGGGGCTGCTGCGCCGCGAGCATGGGCGGGGCACCTTCGTGCGCCGTTCAACCATCGTTGCCGGTATCCGCGGGCTGACCAGCTTTACCGACGAGATGACCAATCTGGGCGAGGTGATCGGCACCCGCGCCACCGAGGGCAGCGAAGTGCCCGCCGACGAAGAGGTGGCTGAGGCCCTGCAATTGGCCATCGGCGATCCGGTGGTGCGCCTGCGCCGCCTGCGGCTGGGCAATGGCAACCCGATCGGGGTGCAGACGGCCTATCTGCCGGTCGATCGCGTGCCGGGGTTCCTGCCGCTTCAGGGTGAGTTGGCCTCGCTCTACAACACCCTGCGCGATCGCTACGGCATCGTGCCCACCGAGGCTGACGAGCTCTATCGGGTCGGCGCGGTGGAGGCAGGCGACGCCGGACTGCTCGAAGTCGGTGCCGGAACCGCAGCGTTCATCGTGCGCCGCACCACTTTCGATGCCAGCGGCCCGTTCGAATACGTCCAATCCACCATGCGGGCCGACCGCTACGAAATCCGCTCCAAACTGTTTTACTGAATCACACGAAAGGCTCCCCAAATGTCCCTTTACATTTCCAAGCTGACCGCCCTGGCCAATGAGGCCGCCGAGGTCAATGACAAGGCCCTCGACGAGGCCGCAGCGATCATGGCCGAGACGGTCGAAAACGGCGGGTTGATCCACCTTTACGGATCGGGACACTCGGTGCTGCCGGCGCAGGAAACCTTCCCGCGCTATGGCTCCTACATCGCGTTCCACCCGCTGACCGATCCGCGGCTGATGTGGCACAGCGTGCTCGCCGCCGGCGGTGTGCGCGAACTGCTCTGGCTGGAGCGCACCGAAGGCTACGCGGAAAAGTTCCTCGATCACCAGCCGATCAATCCGGGCGACACGCTGGTCGTGTTCGGCCACAGCGGCACCAACGCGTCGGGCATCGACACCGCGCTCTATTGCAAGAAGCGCGGCGTGAAGGTGATCGCGGTCAACAGCGCGTTTAACCGGGGCAAGCCCTCCAAACACTCGTCCGGCAAGCTCTTGGCCGACACTGCCGATGTCGCCATCGACACCCGCTCGCCGATCGAAGACGCGATTGTCGATGTAGATGGCTGGAGCCGTCCGGTCGGCGGGTCGTCCACCGTGTTGGCCATGATGCTGATGCATGAGATGTCGGCGCGCACCGCCGCCATTCTGGGCAAGAAGGGCATCGAGCTGCCGGTGTTCGCCTCGCCCACCATCGAAGGCGTCACCCTGCACGATACCGACGAGATCTACGGCCAGTATCGCGAAAAGCTGATCGACGCGCAGACCAAGCATCTCGACTTTTTCAAGGAGCGCATGAGCGGCAAGGAATAGCCCCCGACACAGCACAGTCCGGATCGTTTCGGTAACTTGCCTGAAACGATCCGGAAACCGCTATCGGGAGAAGGATACGATATGGCCAATGTAAAGCTTGAGGGCATTTCCAAGTCCTACAGCGTGGTCGAGGTGCTCAAAGACATCGACCTCGACATCGCCGATGGCGAGTTCTGCGTGTTCGTGGGGCCATCGGGGTGCGGGAAATCGACCCTGCTGCGCATGATTGCCGGGCTGGAGGATATCACCTCGGGCACGCTGTCGATCGGCGGGCGCAAGGTCAACGACCTCTCCCCCAAGGAGCGCGGCATCGCCATGGTGTTCCAGTCCTACGCGCTCTATCCGCACCGCACGGTGCGCGGCAATATGGAATTCGGGCTCAAGCTGTCCCGCCTGCCGCGCGCCGAGATCGACAAGCGCGTGGCCCGGGCGGCGAAAATGTTGCAGATCGAGCATCTGCTCGATCGCCGTCCCTCGCAGCTGTCCGGCGGACAACGCCAGCGCGCCGCCATCGGGCGCGCCGTGGTCCGCGATCCGTCGGTGTTCCTGTTCGACGAACCGCTGTCCAACCTCGACGCTGCCTTGCGGGTCAGCACCCGCCGCGAAATCGCCGATCTGCATCGCGAGCTTGGAGCCACGATGATTTACGTCACCCACGATCAGGTGGAGGCGATGACGCTGGCCGACCGGATCGTGGTGCTCAATGACGGGGTGATCCAGCAGGTCGGCTCTCCGATGGCGCTCTATGAGACGCCGGCCAACCTCTTCGTCGCCCAGTTTATCGGCTCGGCGCGCATGAACATTTTCGATGCGACCGTCACCGCGCTGTCGGACCAGACCGCCGTGCTGGCGGTGGCCGAACTGGGCGAGGTCTCCATTCCGGTGCGGGGCCGCACACTGGCCAAAGGCGATGCCGTCAAATTCGGCATCCGCCCCGAACACCTCTCACCCGCTTCCGATGGGCCCCATAACGCGCAGGTGCGCGCTGTCGAGCATCTGGGCGATCAGGTGCTGGTCGAGGCGGCGCTGGCTGATGGCACGGCGCTGCTGCTCAAGGCCCCGCCCTCGGCGCAATTGGGCCATGGGGAGGCCATGCGCTTTGCGCTCGATGCGCAGGCGGTGCACCTGTTCGATGCCGATGGGCGGGCCATCGCCCCTGTCGCACCATGACGCTCACCGCCTTCGCCGCCCCGCAGATCTTTGACGGGCATCGCTGGCATACGGACTGCGCGCTTTTGGTTGAAGGCGCGATCGTGCAGGCCATCCTCCCCCGCACCGATCTGCCCGAGGTCAGCCGCACGGTCGACTGGGATGAGGGCATGATCGTGCCGGGGTTCGTGGATATCCAGACCAATGGCGGCGGCGGGATTCTCCTCAATGACGACCCGACGCCCGAAGGGCTCGAACGGATTTGTGCGGCGCAGTTTGCCTATGGCACGACGGCGCTGCTGCCGACCCTGATTACCGATACGCCCGAAATCACCGCCGCGACCCTCGACGCGGGCCGCGAGGCGCAGCGCCGACAGATGCCCGGATTTGCCGGGCTGCATCTGGAGGGCCCGCATTTGTCGGTGGCGCGAAAGGGGGCGCACAAACCCGACTATATCCGTCCGATGACCGACGCCGATTTCGCGCGCCTTGCGGATGCCAGAGCGGAGCTTGCGACGCTGTTGACCACCATCGCGCCCGAAACCGTGCCGCCAGCGCGCATCCGCGATCTGGTGCAGGCGGGCCTCATCGTCTCGCTGGGCCATTCGGATACCGACGCGGCCACGGCCAAGGCGGCGTTTGCGGCCGGGGCGAGCATGGTCACTCATCTGTTTAACGCCATGAGCCCGTTGGGCAACCGCGAGCCGGGACTGGTGGGCGCGGCGCTGGAAGCGGGGGTCTGGGCCGGGCTGATCGCCGATGGCATCCACGTTCACCCCACCACCATCGCGCTGGCGCTGCGGGCGCATCAGGGGCCGGGGCGCATATTGCTGGTCTCCGACGCCATGGCGCAGATCGGCACCGACATCACCCAGTTCCTGCTCGATGGCGCCACGGTAATCCGCCGCGACGGCGCGTTGCGGCTTGAAGATGGCACGCTGGCCGGGGCCGATCTGACCATGATCGATGCCGTCAAATTCATGCACCGTGCGCTCGAAATGCCGCTTAACGAAGCGCTGCGCATGGCCGCGCTCTATCCGGCGCAGGCCATCGGACGCAGCGACACGCTGGGGCATTTGCAGCCCGGCGCCGATGCGTCCCTGCTGCATCTCGATGCCGGGCTTGATGTAGGGTCTGTCTGGATCGGGGGTAGGGAGATACAATAACCTGGAAGGAGGCCGCCATGGAAACGGTTGCAGGCGGATGCCTGTGCGGCGCGGTGCGGTTTGTGGCGACCGGACAGCCCTACCGGGTCGGCATCTGCCATTGCCTGGACTGCCGCAAGCACCACGGCGCGCTGTTTGCGGCGTCCGCCATCTTTCCCGCCGATGCGGTGACCGTCTCGGGGGAGACCCGACAGTATCAGGGGCGCTTTTTCTGTCCCCGGTGCGGCTCGTCGGTGTTCGCCCGCACCGGGGATGAAATGGAAATCCATCTGGGGGCGCTGGATAGCCCCAATCAGTTCGTCCCGACCTATGAACTCTGGACCGTGCGGCGCGAAGCCTTTTTGCCGCCGTTCCCCTTGGCCAGACACTATGAGCGCGACCGCACAGCAACCGGACGGCGCGAAGACTAGAGCAATTCCTGATCTGATTGAATCAGATCAGGTGCCCTAAGTCCTTGTTTTATCGCGCTTCCGAACCGAACAGGTGGTATCCACCTGTTCTGGAAACGCTCTAGCCTCAATCCCCCGCGACGATGGTGATGTGCAACTCTGCCAGCCCATCGACATGGGCCGAGACCGTATCGCCGATATCGAGCCTGCCGACCCCGGAGGGGGTGCCGGTCATGATCAGATCGCCCGCGCGCAGTGCAAACGAGTGCGAGAGGACGGACAGCATTTCCGGTACGCTCCAGATCATCTGATCGAGATCGCCGTGCTGACGCACTTTGTCATTGACTGACAGGGTGATGGTGCCATTGCGCTTGTGGCCGCAGGCCTCCACCGGGGTGATGGGGCCGACCGGGGCGGAACAGTCGAACGCCTTGCCCATCTCCCAGGGGCGTCCGAGCTTTTTGGCCTCGGCCTGCAGATCGCGGCGGGTGAGATCGAGCCCCACGCCATAGCCAAAGATCAGGTCCTCGGCGGCGTCCACCGCAATATCGCGCCCGCCGGACGCAAGGGCGACGACCATTTCCACTTCATAGTGCAGGTCGCTGGTCTGGGGCGGGTAGGGGACGGCGCTGTCGGTGCAGAGGCAGGAGGCGGATTTGAAAAAGAAGAACGGCGGCTCGCGGGTGGGATCGTGCCCCATCTCGACAGCGTGCTCGGCGTAATTGCGCCCGATGCAGATGATCCGGCCAACGGGAAAAACCTCCGCCCGGCCCACGATGGGAAGTGCGGGAGGCGGCGCTAGGTGAAGGGCCGGTTGCGGCATCGGGGCAGGTCCTTATGGAAAATCGTTTCTGAAATGGGGTGGGCGCAAGCGCCCGTTTTTGCAAGAAGCGTCAGGCTTCAAAAATGCCCTCATCGGAGGCAAAACCCTTGAATTCGAGGGGATTGCCCGACGGGTCGAGGATGAACATGGTGCCCTGCTCGCCGGGCTGGCCCTCGAAGCGGATTTTCGGCTCCAGCACCCAGCGGGTGCCGGGATCGGCCTTGAGGCGGTCAGCCAGTGCCGTCCACTGATCCATGCGCAGCACGACGCCGAAATGGGGAATGGGCACCGCATCGCCATCGACCGTGCCGGTCTCGCTGTCGCCCAGCCCCTGAGGGCGCAAATGGGCCGACAGCTGATGGCCATAAAGATCGAAATCGACCCAATGTCCCGGCTTTTCGCGCCCGATCCGACACCCCATCACATCGCGATAGAAGGTGCGGGTCGCTTCGAGGTCGGTGACGGGAAACGCGAGATGGAACGGACGGACGTCGGACATGGGGCAGTCTCCTTGTTGCGACGCAATGTGATGGGGTCGCCTCCGGTAATCAATTGCGATATGAGAATATGCACATGCGAAAATCTCATGAGAGAGCCATGCACAATCCCAAGGCGGGCCGGATACTCGCGGCGCTGCCGGTGTTCGATGCCTGTATCCGCGCCGGCAGTTTCACCCGCGCCGCCCAGCGGCTCGATGTGACCCAGAGCGCGGTGACCCGGCGCATACAGGCGCTGGAAGCCGATCTGGGCGTGGCTCTGTTCCGCCGCGAAGGCCGTGCGCTGAAGCCGACCGAGGACGGAATGGCGCTGTGGACCTACGCGGTCGAAACCCTCAACGATCTCGACGTGGCGACCGCCGGACTGGGGCTGGGCAGCGAGGGCGTGTTGCGGGTGGGGGTGCTGCCCTCGCTGGGCGCGCTGTGGCTGATCCCGCGCCTTGACGGGTTCTTGGCCGCCAACAGCGGCACATCGGTGGAAATGGTCACCATCGACGCCGATTTCGGCACCGAGCGCAAGGACCCCATCACCTGGGACCCGGCGGCGCTGGATGTGGTGGTGACCTGGGGGCGCGGCGGCTGGAAACCGCTCGCTGCCCACCGGCTGTTCGATGAAACCATGCATGTGGTTGCCAGTCCCGGACTGATCGAGCGTCATGGCCTCGATGGTCCCGCGGCATTGGCGCGGGCGCCAAGACTGGTGCACACAACACGCCCGCGCGCCTGGGCCGACTGGGCGCACAAGCTGGGGCTCGCCATCGACATGGCCGACGCGCGGACCCTGTCGTTCGAACATTTCTTCATGGTGCTCGAAGCGGCGCGGGCAGGCCTTGGCGTCGCCTTGCTGCCGGGTTTCCTGATCGGTTCCGACCTCGCCAGCGGAGCGCTCGTCCCCATCCCCGGCAGCCAATGGCGCACCGGCGCCAGCTATTGGTGCGTCGCCAACCCGCCCGCCCGCATCACCCCCCGCGCGCAAGCTTTCGTGCGGTTTCTTGGTGGCCTCGGTGCTGGCGCGGGGATGGTCTAGCGCAGGCTGGCGGTTTTGGCGGATGCGGCCTGGAGCAGATAGCCCAGATCGGTGTTGGTGGTGACAAAGCGCGCGCCTCTTGCGATGGCGTCTTTTTGCCGTCCGAGGTCCCTGTCGCCGCCAAAGCCCGCCCACCGGCCGTGTGCGCCGCAGACCTCGAAGAAGCGATTTTTCAGGGCGGTGAATTCCGGGGCGTCGAACTGGCCGGGCATCCCCATGTCCGACAACAGGTCATTGGCGCCCAGATGCAGCACGTCCACCCCCTCGACTGCGGCGATGGTCTCGATCGCGTCCATGCCCCTCGCGGTTTCGATCATGCACACCACCAGCGTTGCCGTGTTGAGCATCACGCTGGCCTCGCCCACCGGAACGGGCCGGAAGCCAAGCGAGGCATAGGACCCCGAGACCGAGCGGCGGCCAAGCGGCGCGAACCGGGCGGCCATCACCGCTTCTCGGGCCTGCTCGGCTGTCTCCACGTCCGGCACGACGATGCCGCTTGCGCCGGCGTCGAGAATCCTGCCGATATCGGGATCGGCGCTGCCTCGCACCCGGACCAGCCCGGCGATGCCTTCGGCGACAGCGGCCTGCGCGATATCGGAAATGGTTTCGAGGGAAAACGGACCATGCTGGGCATCGATGAACAGAAAGTCATGACCGCTTGCCGCGGCGACCTTGGCGATTTCCGCGGTCCGCGACAGGCGTACGATCATGCCCAGCGCTGCCTCGTTATTGCGCATCCGGTCGATGGCTGGATTGGTGATGGTGTGCATTTTCCCCCTCGCGATAATGCAAAAAACTGGTGTTCGACACCGGCATCAGCGCAGAACCATTTCTGAACTGAGCATCAGGATTTCAGCCTGCTGGCGCATCCAGGTTCTGAAACTCTGGATTTCTGGACGGCGGAGTTCATCGGCGGCAATTAGCATTTGGTAGGTGCCGGCGCTTGGCGTGTTCTTGACATAGTCGAGATCGAGCGGGATCACGAGATCGTTGCGATGGGCGTAATTGGCAAAGATCACTGTCGGCACGATGGCCACGCCGATGCCCTGCCGTGCGGCGTCGAGGGCCATGAAAAAATGGCCGAATTCAATCGCATAGGCCATCGAGGCCGCAGGCAGGTCGTGGGAGGTCAGCCAATCGACCCAGGCGTAGGGGCGGGTGGTGGTCCTGATGAGGGGGAGGCTCACGAGTTCGGGTGGTGAAATCTGCGTTTTTTCCCCGAGCAGGTGAGGCGCGCAGACCGGCACGAGCACGTCGGGAAACAGCTCGTCGCTGACGATGCCCGACCATCCCGTCACCATGTTGAGCGAGATGCGCGGCCTGAACTTGTCATAGGCCTGCCCCGGCAAAGGACCGACCCGGATGGCGATATCGGCCTCCCGGTTGGCCAGGTCGACCGGGTCGATGGAGGACACCAGCGTTACCTCCACATCCGGGTGGTCGCGGGTGAACAGCGACAGGCGCGGCATCAGCCAGTGCGTCGACAGCGTGGGCAGGATATTGAGCTTTATGTGGCGGTGCGCGGGCCGTCGAAGCATGAGCAGTGTTGCTTCATCGATCTTGTCGAGCGCTTCGCGGACCTGCTCGAAAAAAGTTTCCCCCTCGCGGGTCAGCGCGATCTTTCGCGTCATGCGGATGAACAGCGGCTTACCGAAGAACCATTCCAGTTCCCGGATCTGCCGGCTGATCGCGCCTTGCGTGACGTTGAGTTCGTTGGCGGCCTTGGTGAACGACAGATGCCGGGCAGCGGCCTCGAAACCGCGCAACAGATTCAGGGAAGGCAGGTGATTACGTGCAGCCATGGGTCCTCCTACCCATGAGATAACATCATGCATGAGCCCCAGACAAATCGTTTGTCGCAGCATCCGCGATATCACTACGCTCCGGGCAAACAAGGAAGCAGGCAAACGATTTCCTGTCCTTCCGATATGCGTAGAAGAGTTGAGGGCGAGCGTGGAACCGGTGAAATCCAATAATGCTGAAATTAGGGTCGCGGTGGCAGGTGCAGGCGCTGCGGGCAGCGCACTTATCGAGGCTCTGGATGCCGGGGTGCCCGGCTGCGTTCTCACGGCGATTTCGGCCCGCGATATCGAGGCAGCGCGCCAGCGTTTCGCTCATCTGCAAAGCGATGTTGCGTTCGTTGATGTCGATGATCTGGAGCCCATTGCCGATCTGGTGGTCGAATGCGCCCCCGCGACGATCTTCACAAGGGTGGTCGAGCCTTTCGTCCGGGCTGGAAAGCGGGCGCTGGTCCTCAGTTCGGGCGCGCTTCTCACCAATATGCATCTGGTGGACCTCGCCCGCGAAAAGGGGGGCCAGATCATCGTGCCGACCGGGGCGCTGCTGGGCCTCGATGCGGTGACGGCTGCGGCCGAAGGGACCATCCATTCGGTCCGCATGTTGACCCGCAAGCCCGTGGCCGGTCTGCTCGGCGCGCCCTATCTGATCGAAAACGCCATCGATATCAGCGCGCTCACCGAGCCGATGCAGGTGTTCAAGGGAACCCCGCGCGAAGCCGCCATTGGCTTTCCCGCCAATCTCAACGTGGCCGTGGCCCTGTCGCTGGCGGGCATCGGGCCCGACCGCACGGAGCTCGAAATCTGGGCCGATCCCGATCTCAACCGGAACCGGCACGATATCGAGGTCGATTCCGACTCCGCCAAGCTCACGCTGTCGATCGAAAACATCCCCACCGACAACCCCAAGACCGGGCGGATCACCGCGCTCTCGGTCGTTGCCGCGCTGCGCAAGCTCAACGCTCCGCTGCGTGTAGGAACATAGGATAGCGATATGGATCTCGAAATTTCCGGACGGACGGCGCTGGTGACGGCGGGAGGCGGTGGCCTGGGCCGCGCGATCGCGCTGCGCCTCGCAGCGGAGGGGGCAACGGTCGTCGCCGCCGATATCAACCAGGAGGCGGCAGAAGCGACCCGTGCCGCGATCGTCGATGCGGGCGGCAAGGCCATGGGGCTGCAATGGGACATGGGTGATCTGAGCCTTGTCGAGCAGCGGATCGCCCAGATCGAGCGAGACTTGGCCCCCGTTGATATCCTCGTCAACATCTCCGGCGGGCCTGCGCCCTCGCTGTCGTATGAAACGAAGGCCGAGGACTGGATCGCCAGCTTTCAATCCATGGTGGCCTCAACCATCGCCATTACCAACCGCGTGCTGCCCGGAATGCGCCGGAACCGCTGGGGGCGCGTGGTCACGTCCTCGTCGTCCGGCGTGATCGCGCCGATCCCCAATCTTGCGGTTTCCAACGCCTTGCGCGCGTCGCTTCTCGCCTGGTCCAAAACCCTCGCGGCGGAGGTGGCGGCGGACAATGTGACGGCCAATATCGTGATACCGGGCCGCGTCGCGACGGCGCGCATCAGGTTTCTTGATGAAGCCAAGGCCGCGCGGGAAAACCGCTCCATCGACGATGTGATCGCACAGAGCACGACGGCAATTCCGATGCGACGCTATGGCGAACCCGAGGAATACGCCGATGCGGTGGCGTTCCTCGCCAGCAACCGCGCTTCCTACATCACCGGCACCGTTCTGCGCATCGACGGTGGCTATATCGCGTCTGTCTAGGCAGCGCTTTTTGTTATTCGAGGACCATCATGGACATTGAGACCAAGATCAGCATTCGCCAGCGTTTCCTCGCGGTCGACACGTCGAACGTCGGGGACATACTGGACGAAATGGGATTTTCCCATCAGGGACTGGCCGCAGACTTCCTGCCCTATCCCAGTGACGCTGGCAAACTCGCCGGCTGGGCCTATACCATCCGCGGCCAGCATACCCCTTTCGGCCTGGGCGGCGACGCCGACAAGATGCAGGCCTGCGCCGGACTGGAAGAAGGGGACATTTCGGTCTGGTCCGGCGATGGCGAGGGAATCTGCTATTTCGGGGAACTGATCGCCATTGGCATGCAGGAGCGCGGCTGCGTCGGCGCCCTTGTCGACGGTGGCATCCGCGATGTGCGCTGGATCGGGGAACGTAATTTTCCGGTGTTTGCCCGCTATCGGACGCCGATCCAGTCGATCACCCGCTGGAAGGTGAACGGCTGGCAGTGTCCGGTCTTCATGCGGGGCGCGACCACATCGCGCGTCAAGGTGGAGCCGGGAGATTTCATTCTGGCCGATGAGGATGGCGCTCTGGTGATTCCCGGTTCAGTAGTGGTCGAGGTGCTCGAACAGTCCGAAGCGCTCACGCGCAAGGAAATCGAAATCCGCGCCAGTCTCGATAGCGGCATGTCGCTTGCCGAAGCACTTGCCCGGTATGGGCACGTCTAGAGATGGGACAATCAGATCAGAAGACGCTCCGGGAGGGTTTTTGACCTTGGCAGTAGAAAATGGAATGCGCCGGCTCGCGCGTCTCGATATTCCCGGCGGCGGGCAGGTGACGGTGGCGGATGGCTACGCCTATGTCGGGCATCTCAACCCGCCCGCCGGCACCTCCATCATCGATATCCGCGATCCGAAAAACCCCCGTGTGGTGGGGCAGGTCACGTTGCCGGACAACCGCTCGCACACCCATAAGGTGCGGGTGATCGGCGACCTGATGGTCTGCAACGTGGAAATGCACGACAGGCATTTCCTGCGCAAGGGCCTGGAGCTGGTCGCAAGGGAGCGAGCGTTTGCCGCTGAAACCGGACGCCATCCCACCGACGCCGAACTGGCCGCACTGCTGGGTGCGCCCCTTTCACGTCTGGGCGAATTGCGGGAGGTGGCGCGGCGCGGCTACTCCGATGGGGGCTTCAGGATCTATGACATCAGCGACAAGACCAGCCCGCGGTTGCTGAGCCACAACCCGACGGGCGGCGTCGGCGTCCACCGCTTCGATGTGTGCGAGCGCTACGCCTATATCAGCACCGAAATGGACGGGTTCAAAGGCAATATCCTCGTCAATTACGACCTGAGCAATCCCGAAGCGCCCGAGGAGGTGTCGCGCTGGTGGATGCCGGGGCAGCATGTTGCCGGTGGCGAAACCCCGCATTGGGAAGGGCTGCGCCATCGCCTGCACCACACCCTTCGCCAGGGCGATGAGCTGTGGGCCGCCTGCTGGTATGGCGGCGCGCGCATCATCGATGTGGCTGATATGGCCAATCCGACCACGGTGGGCGAGTTCATCTATCATCCGCCCTATCCCGAGCCCACCCACACGTTCCTGAAAGTGCCCCATCAGATCGGGGGGCGCGATATCGCGGTGATCGCCGATGAGGAGCACCCGCACGACAACGGGCAGCCCCACGCTTTCCTGTGGGTGGTCGATGTCAGCGACTACAGCAACATCAAACCCATTTCCCAGTTCCATGTCACCGATTTCGATGCCCCCTGGGCCCGGGCACATCTCGACGCCAGCGGACACTACAATCATGAGGTGTATGGGCCTGGACTGCACCAGTTCCAGGAACGTATCGGCCCGGACGATCTGTTGTTTTGTGCCTGGTTCTCGGCCGGGATGCGGGTGGTGGATATTTCCAACCCGGACCGCCCCAAAGAAGTCGCCTCATTCCTTCCCGACCCTGCCGATGGCTTCAAGGCCCCGCAGACCAACGACGTTTTTGTCGACGATCGCGGGCTGGTCCTGACCATCGATCGGGAAAATGGGCTCGATATTCTCGAAATGACCTAAGAGCGCTTTCAGGAGTGGAGCCGGCTTCCGGTTCGAAAGCAGAAAAAATGCAGCGGAGGAGAGCAGCATGACGATCGAGGAAAGGCTGGCGGAGATGGGACTGGAGCTCCCGCCGGCCCGTGCCTGGGCCAACAGCAACCGCAAGGGGGCCGTGTGCTCGGGCAATTTGCTGTTTGTGTCGGGACACACGCCAACGGAATTTCCGGAGGGCTATCGCATCGAGGGGGCGGTGGGCGCGAGCGTGTCGACGACCGACGCGCGCCACGCAGCGCAAGGGTGTGCTCTGGCCATCCTGCGCTCGATCGTCGACGAGATCGGCAGCCTCGATCGGGTGACGCGCGTCGTCAAGCTTCTCGGCTTTGTCAAATCGGCTCCCGGTTTTCACGACCAGTTCAGCGTCATCGACGGCGCATCCGATGTTTTTGCCGGCCTGTGGGGAGAGGCCGGGGTGCACGCCCGATCAGCGATCGGGGTGTTCGAGCTTCCGCGCGGACAATGCGTGGAAGTTGAGGGGGTGTTCGAGTTCCGCTGACCGGTGGGACTTGAAATATTTTGCGGACAAAAGGAGGAAACAATGTCTGTAATTCGGAAATTGATGACCGCAACCACGGTTTTTTCCGCAGTTGCGTTTGGCGCCGCGTTCGCGGTGCAGGCCCAGTTCGACGCCGAGGCCCACTTCCGCGGCAAGACAATCACCATCGTGGTGCCCTCGGGTGCCGGGTCGGCCACCGACCTCAACGCCCGCCAGCTTGGCAACATCCTGGGCAGCAACGTGCCGGGCAATCCCACCGTGGTCGTCCAGAACATGGGCGGCGGCGGGGGCGTGACGGGCCTCAATAATTTCTATCGGACCGCAGCGCCCGATGGCCTGACGCTGCTGTTCCAGGGGGGAACCGCGTTCCGCCAGGTCCTGTCCGATATCGTGGGGGCCGAGCATGACATGAACAAGATGGAGGCGCTGGGCGGCATCGGGGGCGGCGCGGTCGTGTACGCCAACAGCGACAGCGTGCCGTCGGTCGAGGCCTTGATGGGCGATGCCGACCGGCAGTTTTTCGTTGGCCTTCGCGATATTTCCTCGATCCCGACTTTCGATATGCTCGCACGCCTGGCGATCCTCGATACCGCGTTCCGCGGCGTGCTCTATCCCGGCGGTGCGTCGGAGGCCCGGCTCGCGATTTTCCGGGGGGAGGCGGACGTTTTCAGCGAGAACGAACCGGCCTTTACCCAGCAGATCCAGCCCGAGATCGATGCGGGCACCATCCTGCCGCTGTGGCAGACCGGCTTGCTGGTGGACGGCGATCTGGTGCGTGATCCCCAGACACCGTCCGTGCCGACCTTCCGCGAGGTCTATGCGCAACTGGGCGGCGCGCCCGTCGAAGGCGTGTTGGCGGAGGCGTTGGAGATCGCCGATCTGAGCAACACGGTGTTCTTCTCGCTCTATGCGGCTCCCGAAACCCCGGACGATATCGTCGCGGTGCTCGGCGAAGCGGTCTGGGTCACGCTCAACGACGAGGACTTCCTGTCCTCCACCCAGGTGAACGGCGCGTCGTCCCACATCGTCGATGCGCTGACCGCGACTGCGGCCAGCCGGAGGATCGCCAATGTCTCGCCCGCCCTGCGCGAAGCCTATCTGGCCTGGTGGCAGAACGCCGGGCTCGATCTTTAGAGCGTTTCGAGGAAAAGCGGACCGGCTTTCCGGTTCGGAAACGCGATAAAACAAGGAGTTAGGGCACCTGATCCGGTTCAAATCGGATCAGGACTGCTCGGGTTCTCAAGCGCGTCCCGTATCCGCCATGGCGGCGGTACGGGATGGAAGGGACAATACCATGTTCGAAGCATTGCTGGCCGCATCGGTCATGCTCATCGAACCAATGAACATCGTGGCGCTGGTTGGCGGCGTGCTTCTTGGTTTGTTTTTTGGCGTCGTGCCCGGCCTGGGGGGCGTTGCCGGGCTGGCGCTACTTCTGCCGTTTACATTCTATCTCGAGTCTTCGGTGGCCATCCTGATGATGGTCGGGCTGTTCACCGCCATTTCGATCAGTGACATCTTCCCCTCGATCCTGATGGGCGTGCCCGGAAGTGCAGGCTCGCAGGCGACGATCGTCGATGGTTACCCCATGACCAAGAACGGCGAGGGCAACCGGGCGTTGGGGGCGGGTTTTGCCGCAGCGACCTTCGGCGGGATCGTCGGCGGCATCGTCCTGTTCGCGAGCCTGCCGGTTCTGCGCCCGTTCGTATTGTCGTTCGGTTCGCCCGAGTTCTTCATGCTGGGGCTGCTCGGCATCACCATGGTTGCGGTGCTGAGCAAGGGCAGCATGGTGCGCGGGTTTCTCGCCGCAGCACTGGGCCTGGCCATTTCGATGGTCGGCGCTGGTCCGCAAACCGCGCATCTGCGATGGACGTTCGACAATTTCTATCTTTCCGAAGGGGTGCCGTTCATTCCCCTCGCCCTTGGCCTGTTTGCCATTCCCGAGATCATCGAAATCTATGTGAAGGGCACCTCGATTTCCAACGCCGGGGAGCAGCCAAGGGAACGCTTCTGGTTCCGGCTGGTGTTTTCGATCAAGGACGTCATGGGCAACTGGTTCCTGGCTCTGAGGACGTCGGTGGTCGGCATCGTGGTGGGCGTCATTCCCGGGCTGGGCAATTCTGTGGTCGATTGGTTCGCCTATGGTCACGCGCTGACCTCGGAGCCCAATGCCCGCGAAACCTTCGGCAAGGGTGATGTGCGCGGCGTGATCGCCCCGGAAACCGCCAGTTCCAGCATGCGCGCCGGTGGCCTCATTCCCACGCTGGCGTTCGGGATTCCCGGCAGCCCGGCGATGGCGGTGTTCATGGGCGGCATGCTGTTCCACGACATCATCCCCGGCCCGCAGATGCTGACCCGCAATCTCGACATGACGCTGCTGATCGTGCTTGCCCTGATCGTCGCCAGCATCATTGGCGGCATCCTGTGCATTGGCCTGATCCGGGTGTTTGGCAAGGTGGCGACGGTTCCCGCGCACTATATCGTGCCTGCGATTCTCGTGGTCTGCGTCTTCGCGTCGTTCCAGGAAAACTGGGATTACCTCGATCTGCTGTTCCTGCTCGGCTTCTCGATCCTGGGCTGGAGCATGAAGGTGGGGGGCTGGTCGCGTCCGGCGCTCGTGCTCGCGGTCGTCCTTGGGCCGATCCTGGAGCAATATTACTTCTTGTCGGTCGGCCGGTTCGGGTTTGAGTGGATCACGCGTCCCGCCGTGCTGATCATCGCCGCGATCATCGTCCTCGCCTTTGTCTATGGGTTCCGTTCGGAACGCCGGGACAAATCGAAAGACACCGACACCGGTGCACAAAGCGTTTCGGAAGGAGCAGACAAGTGAAGCAAGGCTGGCTCGACAAGATACCGCTCTGGTTTTCTCCACGGATGATGTCGTGGGCAATTCTCGCCTTCTTTGCCCTCGCGCTTCTGACGATCCTGTTTCCGGACCGGCCCTGGCCGGCCCGATCCGCCATCTTCCCCATCGGGATCGTGTCGGTGGCGCTGGTCCTCTCGGCGATGGAGATTGCAATTGCCAAGATTCCCTATCTCAACGCCCGGTTTGCGCCGACAGGTGTGCTCGATCTTGGACTGCCGGAAGATGTCGATGAGACCAAGGTGGTCGGGCGCTCTAATGCGGCGATCCTCTGGCTGGTCTTCATCGTTGTCGGGTTCGCCATTGTCGGCTTTCAGGTCACCGTGGTTCTTTTCACCGCAACCTATCTGCGCGTGATGGCGAAAGCTCCACTGCTCACCACGGTGATCTATACTGCCGTCACCTGGCTGGCGATCTTTGTGGGCATTGAATCGATGATTTCGATCCCCTGGCCCAAGCCCCTGATTATGCAGTTTGTTGGTCTGTAACGCCTCATGATTATCGATATTGCCGTGTCCGATCTCATCTTTCTGGGCGTCGGACTTCTGGTGGCGGGCGGATTGACAGGCGTTCTCGCCGGCGTGTTTGGCGTCGGCGGGGGCGTGCTGATCGTCCCTGTCCTCTACGAATTGTTTCGCTACCTGTCCGTGCCCGAAGCGGTCATCATGCCGCTGTGCATCGGGACCTCGCTCGCCATCATCATTCCGACCTCGATCCGCTCGTTTCTGGCGCATCGGGCCAAAGGAGCGGTGGATGGGTCGATCCTCGCTGTCTGGGCGGTGCCGGTGGTTACTGGCGTCATCCTTGGCGGCTTTCTCGCCCGGTTCCTGCCCCAGGAGGTCTTCAAGCTGGTGTTTATCGGCGTCGCGTCGGTTTCGGCGGCGCGACTGCTGTTCGGTCGGGACGGATGGGTGATCTCGTCCGAACTGCCGGGAAAGCTCGTGATGCGGCTTTATGGCGTCATCATCGGGATATTGTCGGCATTGATGGGCATCGGGGGCGGACAATTATCCAGCCTGTTCATGATGTTTTACGGCAGGCCCATCCATCAGGCCGTCGCAACGTCTTCGGGGCTGGGCGTGCTGATCTCCATACCCGGCGCCATATCCTACATCCTCGCTGGCTGGTCGCGGGCCGCGGATTTCCCCGAAGTCGCGGTTCTCCAGCCGCCGCTGGCGCTTGGCTTCGTCTCGCTGATCGGTGCGCTGTTTTTCATACCGGCCAGCCTGCTGACCGCGCCGTTTGGCGTTGTTCTGGCGCACAGCCTGAGCAAACGCCGTCTGGAAATCGCTTTTGGGATTTTCCTCGTCGTCGTGGCGCTGCGCTTTGTGCTTTCGATAGTCTGATCAGACGCCCGCCAACTCGCTGATGGCCTGTTGCATGGCGGCTTCGACGCCGGGTTCGGTCTGGGAGTGCCCGGCTCCGGCGATCGGGATCACCTTGGCTCCGGGCCAGCGTTCGGCGAGGGCATAGGCGGTGGCGGGCGGGCAGAGCAGGTCGTAGCGGCCCTGAATGATACGGCCGGGGATGGTGCCCAGAACCGGGGCGTTGTCCATCAACTGATTGGGGGCGAGAAAGCAGTCGTTGGAAAAATAATGCGCTTCCATGGCAGGGGTGGAGGGCCGCGCCGCGCCCTGTGCCGTGATCGCCTGATGATCGAGCCGGTCATGGGGCGGAGCGATCTGCGAGAGCGCGCGCTCGGTCTGATACCAGGCCATCACCGCCGGGCGGCTCACCTCGGGATCGGGCGACAGGATGCGCCGCCAGTAGGCGTCGAGCGGCGCGTGGCGTTCGTCTTGCGGCAGCATCTCCAGAAAATCGGCATGAAGGGCCGGATAGAACCGCGAAAGGCCGGTGCCGAACGCCCATTCCAGTTCCTGCCGCGTGCCCAGAAAGGTGGCGCGCAGGACGATGCCGGTGACGCGGTCGGGATGGGCCTGGGCATAGGCCAGCGCGAGGGTCGCGCCCCACGAACCTCCCACCACCATCCAGCGCTCGATGCCGAGCCTGGTGCGGATGGTTTCCATATCGGCGACCAGATGGGCGGTGGTGTTGTTGGTACGCGCGCCGTGCGGCGTGCTGCGGCCCGCGCCGCGCTGGTCGAACAGCACCGCGCGAAACACGTCCGGATCGAACAGAAGCCGGTGGCCGGGCTGGCAGCCGCTGCCGGGGCCGCCATGCAGATAGACCGCCGGAATGCCCAGCGGGTGGCCGACGGTCTCGACGTAAAGCTGGTGCCCGTCGCCCACATCGACCATTTTTGTGGTCAGCGGGGCGAAGGGATCGGCGGCGACAAGGCCTTCAGGCATCGTCAGCGCTTTCGGCTTCCAGTGTTCCCCCGGCAAAATTGCGATAGATGAACCGGTTGGTGCCGGTCTCGGATTCCGTCTGCGCCGTCTTGAAGATCTTTTCGTGGAACGGGGAGAGCGAACAGGCCGGGTCGGTGTTGTCGGCGCTGCCGGTCAGTGCAAAGGCCTGGCAGCGGCAGCCGCCGAAATCGACCTCCTTGAAGGCGCAGCTCCGGCAAGGTTCGGGCATCCAGCCGGTGCCGCGATAGCGGTTGAAGGCTTCGGAGTTTTTCCAGATCCAGGCGATCGAATGGTTCGAGCGCACCGACATGAAATCCAGCCCTTCGATGGATTCCGCTGCGTGGCAGGGCAGCACCTTGCCCGACGGGGTGATGTTGAAGAACTGCCGTCCCCAGCCGCCCATGCATTTCTTGGGGCGTTCGGCGTAATAATCGGGAATGACGAAATCGATATCGAGGATGCCCTTGAGCCGGACTTGCGCTTCTTCAACGATCTGCGTCGAGCGCTCGATCTGTTCGATGGTGGGCATCAGCGCGGCGCGGTTCTTGAGCGCCCAGCCGTAATATTGGACGTTGGCCACCTCGATCCGGTCGGCGTCCATTTCAACGGCCATGTCGATGATCTGTTCGAGCTGATCGAGGTTCTGCCGGTGCATCACCGCGTTGACGGTGAGCGGCAGATCGAGCTCGCGCGCCCAGCGGGCGACTTCGTGCTTTTTGGCGTGGGCGTTGCGGAATCCGGCCACCCGGTCGGCCAGCGCGGCATTGCTGCCCTGAAAGCTGATCTGGATGTGGGACAGGCCCGCATCGGCGATTTCCGTCAGCTTGTCCTTGTTCAGCAGCACCGCCGAGGTGATGAGGTTGGTATAAAGGTCAAGCTCACTCGCATGGCGGACCAGTTCGACGATATCCTTGCGCGCCGTGGGCTCGCCGCCGGAAAAGTGCACCTGCAGCACACCGATCTCGGCCAATTCGTCGAGCACCTTTTTCCATTCCTCGGTGGTGAGTTCGTTGCGCGAACGCTCCATCTCCACCGGGTTGGAACAATAGGGGCACTGAAGCGGGCAGCGATGGGTCAATTCCAGCAACACCGCCAGCGGAATGCCATATTCTGCGGCGACCCGCTTGCCATCGCCTTCCAGCAGCGCAAGGCCGTCATTGGGATCGACCGCCAGGGGGGCGGATTGGGTCAGGGTCGGGCTCATGGTCGTGTTCCTCCCTTGTCAATGAGGAAGCCGGAATCGGCGAGGTCCTGGAGCATCTCGATCACATCGGCGCCGATCTGCTCTTCCGGGGCGGCGTATTTCTCTGCGAGCACCGCCGCGATCGCGGCGATCGACCGCTCGCCGTCGCACAATTGCAGCACTTCGACGGCGATCTCATCGGGGGCCAGCACCCGTTCGGGGACCAGCAGCACCCAGCGCTCGCGCGTTTCATCGAGCCGCAGCTTCACCCCGCGCGCCAGCGCCGGAACGCTGTCGAGGGTGGCGGTCATCCGCCGACGCAGGGCGGGCGCGGTCCGGATCATTGGCCAGCCGGAACGAACGCGCCGGGCGGAATATGGCCGTCCACATAGGCGTGGTGCAGCGCATCGAGTTGCACCCACAGCACGTTGGTCTTGAAGATCAGCGCGTTGCACACCAGCCGCCGTTCCTCGGGCGTTCTGGCATGCTCACGCACATAGCGCAGGGCGAAATCTGCGTCGCGCGGGGCCTGTTCCAGACGGCGGGTGAAATAGGTCATCACCGTGGGGTCGATGAAGTCGTAATGCTCCAGCATGCCGGAAATGCGCTCCTGATGCAGGTTGGGCGCAAACAGTTCGGTCAGCGAGGAGGCAATGGCTTCCAGCGGCGAGCGATCGCGCACGAAATGCACATAGGCTTCGACGGCGAACCGCGTGGCGGGCAGAATGCCTTCGGTGGATTCCACATAACCGGCGTCGAGGCCCAACCCGGTGGTCAGCTTGAGCCAGCGCTCGATGCCGCCTTCGCTGTCGAGTTCGCCGTCATGGTCGGAAATCCGGTGCCGCCATTCCACCCGCGTGGCGCGGTCGCGGAACCGCGAAATCACCACGGCGTCCTTGATGGGAATGGTGCTCTGGTAATAATAGCGGTTCAGCGCCCAGGCCTGCACCTGCCCCTTGTCGAGCTTGCCACCGTGCAGCAGGCCGTGAAACGGGTGCAGGTTGTGATAGCGGGTCGCCCCGATATGGCGCAGCGCCGCTTCGAGGTCGTCGGCGCTGTCGAGCGCGACGTCAGGGGCGACCGAAATGGACGTCATGGCGTTCATAGGGTGATCTCCAGTCCTTCGGCCGGTATGGTCCAGCCCCCGGCCTCAAGGGCTTTGCGCTCCGCCGAATCCGGGCGCAGGGCGGCATTTGAATTGTTGATGTGAAAGAAAAACTTCTGGCCGATCGCCACATCGGCCCAGGCGGGCATGGCGTCCTGCATCGAAATATGCCCCATGCGCTGACCGGTCTTCGTGCTCAGCCCGGCGGCGACCATTTCGTCGTCCTGCCATAGCGTGCCGTCGAAAAACAGCGCATCGGCACCCGCTGCGATCGCCTTGACCTCTGGCGTAACCGTGGCGCAGGCGGGCAGGAACACGACGCTTGTTCCATCGGTCTCGCTGGTGATTTTCAGCCCGAGCGTATCGCCGGCTTCATGGTCGGCAGCGCCTTCGAGAAACAGCGCCGTCTTACCCGGCGCAATGAACGGCTCGATGCGCAGGCCAGAGGCGATGCCATCGGGCAGGGTGGGGATAAACGCCGTGTCGGGCGTGATCGCCTGCCGTGTGACGACTTCGGGCCGCAAGGCGTTGAAAATCGAATTGTCCGCGAGGATCGAGAGCACCCGTTCATGGGCGTAAAGCGTGAAGGGCGAGCCTTCACGCAGGGTCAGCAGGCCGGTAATGGCGTCGATCTCGCCGCCGGTGAGGATGACCCCGGCAATCGGGGAATGGCGCAATGCGCCCGGCTTGGGGTGCAGCGCCGGAGTATTGGCAATCTGCTGGCGGATATCGGGCGACGCGTTGATGAGGAACCAGTGTTCCCCGTCGGCGCTGACCGCAGCACACGCCTGATTGGCGGCGGGGCCGGGTGCGCCGGTGCGCGCCTTACGGCAATTGTCGCAACCGCAATTCCACTGGGGAACGCCGCCGCCTGCCGCGGCACCGAGAATGATGATCTTGATCATGAAACAGGTACCGCGACAGGCAAGCCGATTACTTGCGCTTGGCGCAGGCGTACATGTTGATTTCCATGGAAACCGGGATTTCGGTGAGCTTGGGCTTGTTCCAGGCCATAGCGTTTCTCCTCGCTAAACACACGGCGATATTGCCGCGCGCTTATGCTGCGAAGAGCGCGCCCGACGCGCAATCTATGGAGCTTATATGTCGCAGGCTATGGCGAGAGGCGGCAGCTAAGCCCCCGCAAAAACGTCAGAATCTCGCCTGCTCGCCATCGTCGAGGAAGGGTGGAATGGGCAGCGTCTGGGGCAGGTCCGTTTCCCGTCCCACCGCCTCCAGCGCGTCGAGAAAGGTGCGATAGGGCTCGATCCGTTGGTACTGCGAGGGGATCAGAGCGACGATCCGGCGGGGGGCGGCGTTGACCTTGTAGAGCTTGACGCCCTCCAGCGGCTGGGCCCCATGCAGCACCGAAAGCGTGGGCACAAGGCAGATACCCGCCCCGGCCCGCACCAGCTCGGTCGCGACCTCGAAGCTGCGGCACTGGGCGACCACCTCGTGCTCGGGAAACAGCCGTTCATACCAATGCTGCACCCGCTTGGTATGCTGGGTGCCGAACGAAAACTGGATCGACTGGTTGAGCGTCGCGTAATGGGCGGCCGACAGGTCCCGGCGCGGATCGCGCACACTGGCCAGGTCGATATGGTCGGGCACCGCCAACACGTGGGCGTCGGCGAGCAGCGGGATTTGCAGGAACCCGCCGCCCGAATCCGCCACCGAATTGTCGGCCAGAAGCCCCACCGCAATGCGGCGCTCATAGAGCAGTTCGAGGATATCGGCGGGTGCCCTGTCCTGAATGTCAAAATCGATATCGGGAAACGTCTGGCGCACATGGTGCAGCGCCGCAGGCAGCAGGATGCGCAGCGCAGAGGCGATACCGGCCACCCGTATGGTCACGCGCCGCCCGGTGGTGAACTGTAGCAGCCCGTCTTCGAGATCGCGCATCCCGCGCAACACGTGCTCGGCCTTGGGCAGCAGATATTGCCCCGACTCGGTCAGTTCCATCTCCCCCGGGCGGCGGTTGAACAGCCGCGTGCCCACCATGGTTTCAAGCCGCGACAATTGCTGCGACAGCGAGGGCTGGGTGATGCCCAACTGCTTGGCGGCCTCGGTCAGGGTCGACGCCTGGGCGACGGCGGTGAAGATGCGCAATTGGTGGATCGAAATCTCGGCGGGCGCGCCAGATGCAGATTTGCTCATGAAAATCGGGCCGAATACGTGAGGGGCACCCCTTGTGTTGCCGATTGCAGCGGCTCGTTCAAGGGCATTCACCGTTGGGTGCGACCCTAGCCGTCCTCGGCAATCGCTTTGAGGAACGCCGCGCCGTAGCGTTCCAGCTTGGCGTCGCCCACGCCGGGCAGGGCCCGCAGGGCCGTCAGCGTCTGTGGTTTGTGCACCGCCATGGCCCGCAGCGAGGTGTCCTGAAACACCACATAGGGCGGCACGCCCTGGGCCGAAGCCAGTTCGCGACGGACCTTGCGCAGCCGCTCGAAGATCGCCCCGGCCTCATCCGAAAGCGTTTCGCCGCCGCCCAGCGCCCGGTGCGTGTCGCGTTGCCGCCGCTCGGGATCGCGGCGGAAGGTGACGGGCCGCTCACCGCGAAACACCTCGCGCGCGCCCGCGTCGAGATAGAGCGCGCCATGGGCCTCGTGGTTCACATGCACCAGCCCCATGGCGGTGAGCTGGCGCACAACGGAACGCCAGGTCTTGGTCGCGATGTCCTGCCCCACCCCGAACACCGGCAGGTGCTGATGGCTGAAGCGTTCGACCTTTTCCGTCGCCTTGCCGGTCACCACGTCGATCACATGCCCGGCCCCGAACCGCTGGCCGGTGCGATAGATGGCCGACATGATCTTGTTGGCCGCGTCCGTTCCGTCCCAGGTATCCACAGGATTGAGGCAGGTATCGCAATTGCCGCACTTGCCCGCATGGTCTTCGCCGAAATGCTTGAGCACGACCTGCCGCCGGCATCCGGCGGTCTCGCATACGCCCAACAATGCATTGAGCTTTGCGTTTTCCAGCCGCTTGATCTCTTCAGGCGCGTTGCCTTCCCCGATCATGCGCCGCCGCTGGCTCACATCGGCCAGCCCGTAACACATCCACGCTTCCGCTGGCTGTCCGTCGCGGCCCGCGCGTCCGGTTTCCTGATAATAGGCCTCGATGGAAGACGGCAGGTCCATATGGGCGACATAGCGCACATCGGGCTTGTCGATCCCCATCCCGAACGCCACCGTGGCCACGAGGCACACCGCATCTTCCTTGAGGAAAGCATCCTGATGGCGGGCGCGAATGTCGGCGTCGAGCCCGGCGTGATAGGGCAGGGCGGGGATGCCCTTGTCGTTGAGGAATTCGGCAATCGCCTCCACCTTGGCGCGCGACAGGCAATAGACGATGCCGCTTTCCCCCTCATGTCGTCCGAGGAAGTCCAGAAGCTGGGTCCGCGCGCTGGTGCGCTCGACAATGGTGTAGCCGATATTGGGCCGGTCGAAGCTGGTGATGAATTGCGCTGCCTGCTCCAGCCCCAGCCGCTCGATCAGATCGGCGCGGGTGGTGGGGTCCGCCGTTGCTGTCAGCGCCATGCGCGGCACATGCGGAAACAGCTCCTGCAGCTTGGACAGCTCGCGATATTCGGGCCGGAAATCATGGCCCCACTGGCTCACGCAATGGGCCTCGTCGATGGCAAACAGGGCAATGTCGAGACTGGCCAGAAGGTCGAGAAACCCCGGTGCCGACAACCGTTCGGGGGCGACGTACAGCAGGTCGATTTCGCCATCGCGCAGGGCTTGCCGCACCGCGCGGTTCTCATCCGCCGTCAGTGACGAATTGAGCGCGGCTGCCCTCACCCCGGCCTGTTTGAGCGCCTCGACCTGATCGCGCATCAAGGCAATCAGGGGCGAAATGACCACTCCGACCCCCTGACGGCACAGCGCCGGGATCTGGTAGCACAGCGATTTTCCCGCCCCGGTGGGAAACAGCACCACGGCATCGCCGCCGCCATTGACGTGTGAGATCACCGCTTCCTGCTGGCCGCGAAAGGCGTCGAGCCCGAACACCGAGCGCAGAATCTCCAGTCCGTCCCCTGTCTTGTGGGCAGGGGCTGGAGTGTTGGCAAAAAGCGACATGGAGTGGTGCAAACCCGGCGGAAAAGGAAAAACGATTCGCTTTGCATTTGACCGGTATCGCCCTTCCGGTGCAAGCCGTCGTTGGGTCGGGGTTGCGCAGCCCTCCATTTGGATTTACTCGGCGAACACGGGGGAGCACAGGTGTTCAAGGATCAATCGCCATTGGGGCGCGGCGTGCATGCGCTGGCCAAGGGAATGGCGCTGTTGGGCGGCGCGGCGCTGATCGGTCTTGTGGTGCTGGTGGTCGCCAGCGTCATCGGCCGCGCGCTGCTCTGGGCTGGCCTGCGGCCAGTGCCCGGCGATTATGAACTGGTCGAAGCGGGCACGGCCTTTGCCGTCTTTGCCTTCCTGCCCTGGGCCCATCTTGAGCGCGGCCACGCGCTGGTGGCGCTGCTCACCGACCGCTTCGGCCCCACCCTCAACCGCTGGATTCTCGTTCTCACCGACGCGATGATGCTGGCCGCCGCCGGGTTTATCGCCTGGCGTCTGTGGTTCGGGATGCTCGATAAATTCACCTATCGCGAGACCACCGTGCTGCTGCGCCTGCCGCTGGGCTGGGCCTATGCCGCCTGCTTTGCCGGGGCGGTGGTGTTTGTGATTGTCGCGCTGTTCGTTGTTGGTCGCAGCCTTGCCAATGCCGTCTCTGGACATTCCGAACCGGCCCGGGGGGCGGTCGAGCCATGAGCAATCTCGCCCTTGGCCTTCTGGCCTTTCCGGTCATTCTGGCGCTGATTTTCCTGCGCGTCCCCATCGGCCTTGCCATGCTCGGGGTGGGCGTCTTCGGCAGTTGGCTGATCACCGGTTCGCCGGTCCCGATCCTCGCCCAGTTCAAGAACCTCACCTATTCGACCTTTGCCTCCTATTCGCTGTCGATCGTGCCGCTGTTTCTGCTTATGGGCCAGTTCGCGACGCTGTCGGGCATGTCGGCGGCGCTGTTTCGCGCTGCCGCGTCGTGGCTGGGCCATCGCAAGGGCGGGGTGGCCATGGCGGCCATCGGGGCCAGCGCCGGGTTCGGCGCCATCTGCGGGTCCTCGCTTGCCACCGCCGCCACCATGGGGCAGGTGGCACTGCCGGAACTGAAAAAATACGGCTATTCCGGCGCGCTCTCCACTGGCACGGTCGCAGCGGGCGGAACGCTGGGCATTCTCATTCCCCCCTCGGTTATCCTCGTCATTTTCGCCGTGCTGACCGAGCAGAACATCGCAAAACTGTTCATGGCGGCGTTCATCCCCGGTCTGCTGGCCGCGCTCGGGTATGTTGTGGTGATCGCGCTCTATGTCCGCATCCGCCCCGGCGCGGCCCGGCCCCGGCCCCGCGTGCCCTATCGCGAGCGAGTGCGGGACCTCGCTGCGGTCTGGCCGGTGGCGCTGGTGTTCGTGCTGGTGATCGGCGGCATCTATACCGGCATCTTCACCCCCACCGAGGCCGCCGCTATTGGCGCTGCGGGCACCGGCACCATCGCGCTCGCCACCCGCAGCCTGACGAAAAAAGGGCTCGCCGACGCCATTCTGGCCACCGCGTCGTCCACAGCGATGATCTTCCTGATCGTCCTCGGGGCCGCCGCGCTCAACGGGTTTCTCGCCTTGTCGCAATTGCCTCAGTTCCTTGCGGGCTGGGTCTCCGGGCAGGGGCTCGATCCGTGGGTGGTGATGGCGATTGTCCTGATCTTCTACCTCATCCTCGGCTGCGTCATGGATTCGCTGTCGATGGTGCTGTTGACCGTGCCCATCATCTTTCCCATCGTCAGCGTCCTCGATTTCGGCCTGTCGCCCGACGACTTCGCCATCTGGTTCGGCATTCTGGTGCTGATTGTCGTCGAGGTTGGCCTGATCACCCCGCCGGTGGGGATGAACCTGTTCATCATCAATTCCATGGACAGGGACACGCCGCTGTCGCAGACTTTTCTGGGCGCGCTGCCCTTCGTCGCCAGCGATATCGTGCGCACCATCGTGCTGGTGGCGTTCCCGCCGATCACCCTGTGGCTGGTGTGGGTGCTCTATTAGCTAGAGGATCACCGCTGGTTCCGCTTGTCCGCGCCCGACTCCCTCGGCGGCAAACACCATGCCGGACCGCGGACGCGCAGCAAGGTCATCCGCATCCATCCCCTCGCGCGCCGAGGTGCAAAAAAGCGTCGAAAATTCCGGGCCGCCAAAGGCCGGACACGAGGTGTTGGGCGCATCGACTGCGATAGCCCGCAGGAACATGCCGCGCGGATCGTACACCGCGACCCGGCTCGCGCCCCATTGGGCAATCCACAGATTGCCCTCTGCATCCGTCACCGCCCCATCGGGATTGAGCCCCTCCTTGGAGAGATCGAGAAATACCTCCGGCGCGCCGGACGGCATGCCCGTCGTCCCATCCAGCGCCACCCGCCGCACTTCACCGAGTGGCGTGTCGGCAAAATAGGCAAACTGCCGGTCGGGCGAAAAGCAGATCGCGTTGGCGATGGTGATGTCGGTGAACAGCCGCTCCACCCTGCCGTTGACCAGCCGATAAATCGCCCCGGCGCGGGGTTCGGCGTCTTTGTGCATTGAGGAAAACCAGAACCCGCCCCACGGGTCGGCCCGCCCGTCATTGGTGCGCATGCCATAGCCCAGATCGAGGTCGGCAACGATGCGGCGCTCCCCGGTGTCGATAGTGAACTCGATCAGCGCCGTCTCGCTCACCACCAGCAGACGCTCACGATCGATCCAGCCCAACGCCGAGATCATGGCGTCAAAACTCCAGGCCAACTGGTCCGGGCCATCGCGTGATAAAAGGGTGCCGTTGAGGATATCGACCCAGAACAATTGCCCGCGTTCCGGGTGCCACAGCGGGCCTTCACCCAGCTCACACAAACGCTCATCGAAAACACGTGCAGTCATTCTATCACTCCCTTGTCCGGCTGGCCGAGGCGCAGTGCGATTGTAACCATCGCCGCAAGCAGCGAAAGGCCGGCAAATCCCGTGCCAAATTATTTTACCAAAAGGTCAAAATATCCTCTGTCGCAGCGCTTTGCTTTGTGCTTGACTGAGCCTTGATGCCACGGGGAGGTATTGCCGATGTCCGTCTTTAAAACCGGTCAGGAAGGGCTGATCGGCTATGCAGTGATGCTGGAGCAGTTTCACCCGATCGACTGTGTCGAACTCACCGCCTATGCGGAATCCAAAGGGTTTAACGGCGCCATGGCCGCCGACCATTTCCAGCCCTGGGTGCCCCAGCAGGGCCAGTCTGCCTTTGTCTGGAACGTCTTGACCGCCATTGGCGAACGCACCAAGGGCGATCTGGGGCCGGGGGTGACGACGCCCACCTTTCGCTGGCACCCGGCCATCGTCGCGCAAGCCTCCGCCACTCTCGCTGCCATGTATCCGGGCCGCCACTGGCTCGGGGTCGGGGCGGGCGAGGCGCTCAATGAAGGCTTCCTCGCGCAATACTGGCCACAGGCCGGCGAGCGCTCGGCCCGCATGTTCGAGGCCATCGAGATCATCCGCAAGCTGTTTGAAAATTCCGCCGCCAACAAGGATACGCGGCACACCGGCCAGTTCTACCGCATGGACGCCACGCGATTGTGGACCATGCCCGACACCCCGCCCGAAATTCTCGTCGCCACTGCCGGGCCGATCAACTCCAAAAAGACCGGCCTGTACGCCGATGGCCTGATCACCGTAGGCGCGCCCCTCGACAAGATCGAGATGCTGTTCGGGCGGTTTCATGAAGGCGCGCGCGAGGCGGGCAAGGACCCCGACACCATGCCCAAGGTCCTGCAACTGCATCTGAGCTGGGCCCCGACCTATGAGGAGGCTCTGGCCAACGCGATGACCGAATGGCCCAATGGCGGCATGAAATTCCCCAAAGGTGATATCCGCTCGCCGTTCGATTTCGAGCAGATGGCAAAGCTTGTCCGTCCCGAAGATTTCAAGGGAAGGATGCTCATTTCCCCCGATCCGGACGAGCATTTCGAAGAGATCGCCAAATTCGCCCGGCTGGGCTTTGATCGCATCTATCTGCACAATGTCGGGCGCAATCAGCGCGAATGGATCGACGCTTTCTCCGAATCCGTCCTGCCGCGCCTCGGGGCCCTGTGATGGTCGCGCGGCTGACGCTTTGGGGCATCGAGGGCATCCCCGAAATTGCATCGGGCGACGATCTGGTTGCGCTGATCGGCTCTGCCATCGAGGATTTGGCCAAGGCAGACCCTGATACTGCGCTCGCCGATGGCGACATCATCATCGTCACCTCCAAGATCGTTTCCAAGGCCGAGGGGATGCAGGTGCCCATCGCGGCGCGCGACCTGGCCATCGAAGAAGACACAGTGCGGGTTGTCGCCGAACGTCCGCATCCGGGCGGCATTACCCGCATCGTCGAAACGCGGCAGGGGCTGGTGCTTGCCGCCGCCGGGCTAGATACCTCCAACGTGCCCGACGGCTTCGCCCTGCGCCTGCCGCGTGACCCCGACGCTTCGGCCAGACTGCTATGCGAAGGGTTGCGCGCGCGTTTTGGCGTCCATCTTGGCGTGATCATCACCGATACCCTTGGCCGCCCCTGGCGCGTCGGCCAGACCGACGCGGCCATCGGCGCGGCGGGGGTGCAACTGGTCGACGATCTGCGCGGCGGCGTCGATGCCGATGGCCGCCCGCTCAACGTCACGGTCACCGTCCTCGCCGATGAACTGGCCGCCGCCGCCGATCTGGTTAAAGGCAAGGCCGCACGCGTGCCCGTCGCCATCGCGCGCGGCCTATCCCGGCTGGTCACCGACCTCGACGCCCCCGGTGCCAAAACCCTCGCCCGCCTCGGCGACGACGACATGTTTCGCTTCGGCTCCACCGAAGCCTACCGCCAGGGCTACGACGCCGCCCTGCGCGACATGGCCAAAGACCGCGAGCCGGTTGAATGACCCGCCGGGGCTTTCGCCTGCTCAGCGCCCCCCTCACCCCCGGCCCCTCTCCCACCAGGGGAGAGGGGGGCTTGTTTGGCAGGCGGTGGGGTTGGTTTGGATGCGTTGAGGAAGATGGCAGGCGCTTCCCCAAGCCCCCCTTCTCCCCTGGTGGGAGAAGGTGCCCCGAAGGGGCGGATGAGGGGGGCGCAGCATTGGCCTTTTCTACCAGTGTCAGCGATTTTCTCCCCCTCAGCACCCCCCTCATCCCCAACCCTTCTCCCATCGGGGAAGAAGGGGGCTCACTTGGCAGGCGCGTGAGTTCACTTTCCCTTGCTTTCTTGGGTGAAACGCCGCGCGGCCCCATCCGCCTCCCGTCATCCCGGGCGAAGACCCGGGAACCAGTAACCGGCAGAGTTGGCGTTCCACCTTCACCGCTGCCGCATACTGGATCCCGGCTCAAGGCCGGGATGACCGGTTGGGGATTCTTCCTGCTCAGCGCCACCCTCGCGACCCCCGCCCTTGCCACCGACTACCCCCTCACCATCCAGAACTGCGGCACCGAGGTTACCTTTTCCGCCCCGCCCCAGCGCGTAGTGACCATCAAATCCACAGCAACCGAAATGCTGCTGGCGCTGGGATTGGCGGATCGCATCGTTGGCGTCGGCTTTCAGGACGGCCCCGTGCCGCCCCAATGGGCACCGACAATCGATCTCCCGGTCCTCGCCGACCGTGTGCCCAGTCAGGAAGTGGTGCTCGAAGCCGAACCTGATTTCATCTATGGCGGCTGGGAATCCGCATTCGCCGGTGATGGGGCAGGCACTCGCGACAGCCTCGATGCACTCGGTGTCGCCACCTATGTCGCGCCCACCGCCTGCCGGGCACAGGGCGCGCCGGAAAAGCTCTCGTTTGAGGATGTGTTCGCCCAGATTCTCGAAATGGGCCGCATCTTCGATGTGGAGGATCGCGCCGCCGCGCTCATCGCCGAGCAGCGCGCGCAGTTGGCTGCGGTCGAGCCGATCACCGGCCTTACCGGCGTGTGGTATTCCTCCGCCACTTCCGTGCCCTATGTGGGCGCGGGATTGGGCGGACCGCAGATGACCATGGACGCGCTGGGCATCGCCAACATCTTCGCCGATGTCGACGATACGTGGACCTCGGCCAGTTGGGAAGCCATCGTCGATGAGGACCCCGATATCATCATCCTCGTCGACGCCCAGTGGAACTCCGTCGAGCAGAAAATCGCGCTGCTCAATGACAATCCCGCCACTGCCAATCTCGGCGCCGTCCGGCACAATCGCTATCTCACCATTCCGTTCCCCGCCGCCGAGCCGGGCATCCGCAGCGTACAGGCCACGCTCGATCTGGCCCGCCAATTGGCCGGGCTGGAGTTCTAGCCATGGTCGCTGCCCCGCTTGGCCTTTCCGCGCTCGCCCCCGCCGCCCTGCGGCGCATGCGGGGCAGGGCGGCGCTGGCGGGGCTATCGGCGCTGCTGGTGGTCTCGATCGTCGTCGCGGTGACCATCGGCCCTGCACAGATCAGTGCGGGCGAAGTCTGGACGGTCATCGCCCATAAATTGGGCCTCGTTGCCGACAGCCCGGTCTCGCGCCTGCGCGAAGGGATCGTCTGGGAGTTGCGCCTGCCGCGCGTTCTGGCAGCCGCGGCGGTGGGGGCGGGGCTGGCCATTTGCGGCGCGGTGATGCAGGCGCTGACCCGCAACCCGCTGGCCGATCCTTATCTGCTGGGCGTCTCGTCAGGCGCGGCGGTGGGGGCGGTCTCCATGCTGCTGTTGGGTGCAACGCTGCTCCTGCCCGTCGGTGCTTTTTTGGGCGCGCTGGCCGCCATGGCGCTGACCCTTGGGCTGGCGCGGGCCATGGGCGCGATCACGGCCTCGCGCGCCATTCTGGCCGGGCTGGCGGTGTCCGCGCTCGCCTCGGCGCTCACCTCGCTGCTGATTTTCTGGACTGCGACCGGCGATTCCTACCGCGAAATCCTCTCCTGGCTGATGGGATCGCTGGCGGGCACGCGCTGGACCGATGCGGCGCTGGGCTGGGCCGCATTGGCGCTGATTGGCGGGCCGTTGCTGACCTCTGGCCGCGTGCTTGATGGCTTTGTGTTTGGCGATACCGCTGCCCGTGCGCTGGGCATCGCGGTTGACCGCACCCGCTGGCTGATGCTGGGCGGAACGGCCTTGCTCACCGGTGTGCTGGTCGCCATTTCCGGGGCTATCGGCTTTGTCGGGCTGATCCTGCCCCACGCGGTGCGGCTGGTCTGCGGGGGCCGCAATCGCGATGTGCTGCCGCTCGCCGCGCTGGCGGGAGCGGTGTTCATGATCTGGGCCGATACCGCCGCGCGCACCCTGTTCGACCCGCGCGAACTGCCGGTCGGCATCGTCACCGCCATGCTGGGCGCCCCGGCGTTTTTCTGGGTGCTGATGCGCAACCGGAGGGCGACATGAGCCTTGTCGTCTCCCACGCAAACCTGTCCATCGAGGGCAGGGCGATCCTCGATGACGTCTCGTTCGCGCTCGCTCCGGGTCGTCTCAACGCTTTGATCGGTCCCAATGGGGCGGGCAAATCCACACTGTTGCGGGTGATCCTCGGCTTTGAGCCCGCCGCGCGCGCCCGGATCGAGTTCGAAGGGCAGGATTTCCTTGCCTTGCCGCGCCGCACCCGGGCCCGCATCGCCGCGCTGGTCGAACAATCGGCCACCACCGACCAGCCGCTGGCGGTGCACGATGCGGTGATGCTGGGCCGTCTACCGCATCAGGATGGCTGGGGGGCGGCGCACGATAACGACGATGAGCGGATCGTCGCCGACGCGCTCTCCCGAGTCGGCATGGAGCCGTTTGCGACGCGGCGGTTTCCCACGCTTTCAGGGGGCGAACAGCAGCGGGTCCATATCGCCCGGGCGCTGGCGCAACAGCCCCGGCTGCTGCTGCTCGATGAGCCGACAAACCATCTCGACCTGTCGGCCCAGATTGCGGTGATGGAGATTTTGCGCGCATTGGCCGATACCGGCATGACCATTCTCGTCACCATGCACGATCTCAATCTCACCGCCGCGTGGTTCGATACGGTGATTGCGCTCGACCGGGGCCGCGTCGTCGCCGAGGGCGCGCCAAAAGCGGTGATCGACGCCGGGTTTCTGGCGCGGGTCTATGGCGTGCCCGCCACCATTTTCACCAATCCGGCCTCGGGCCGACCGATGATTTCCTACGGCCCGGGAACGAATAGTGTTGCGGGGCAAATAGAAATTTGATCATCTGGTCAAATTGTCGCGCTTCCAGGAAAAGTGGCTTCCGGTTTTCCGGTCCGGAAGCGCGACAAGACAAGGAACTGGGGCGCTTCCAGGAAAAGTGGCTTCCGGTTTTCCGGTTCGGAAGCGCGACAAACAAGAAGCTTTAGGCGTCTGCGGGGGCCGACAAAAAAGGGGAGGGGCATATGGAATTCGGGATCACCTTCAAGGGGTTCGTCGATCATGATCGCGCGCGCTATCTGATCCAGGCGGCGGAATATGCCGGTTTTACCTATTGCTGGTTTTACGATTCCCACATCCTGTGGCGCGATCCCTATCCGGCGATGGCCATGGGCATGGAGTGGACCAGATCCATGCGGTTTGGCCCGCTGGTGACCAATCCCGATGTGCGTGACTGGTCGGTGGCCGCATCGCTGTTCGGCTCTTTGGCCAAGCAGAGCGGCGGTCGCTTCGATCTGGCGGTGGGCCGGGGGGATTCCTCGCGCCGCGTGATGGGGCACAAACCCGCCACCCTCAAGCGCGTCGCCGAATTCATCGCCAAGACCAAGGCCATGGTGCGCGGCGAGGAAGTCACTTATGGCGACATCCCGAACCCGGTGCAATTCCCCTGGGCTGTGGGCCACGAAATCCCTGCCTGGATCGCCGCCTACGGCCCCCTGGCCCTCAAAACCGCCGGTGAACACGCCGATGGCGTAGTGCTTCAGATCGCTGATCCGGGCCTGTGCAAATGGTTCACCGATCAGTGCCTTGAAGCGGGCAAGGCCGCTGGGCGCGACATGTCGAACTATCGCTCGATGGCTGCTGCCCCCGCCTATTTCGGCGATCGCCAGCGCGCCATTGCCGCCACGCGCTGGTTTCCGGCCATGGTGGGCAATCACGTTGCCGATATCGTGGAAAAATATGGCGCAGATTCCGACAAGGTCCCCGCCAGTTTGACCGGCTATATCGAAGCCCGGCGCGGCTATGATTATTCCAAGCACGGCCAGTCCGATAACCCCTATCTCGATTTCATCACCGACGAGATTGTCGAAAGCTTCTGCGTTCTGGGTGAGCCCGACGAACACATCGCCAAAATCCGCGATCTCGAAGCTGCTGGCGTCACCCAGTTCAACATCTACCTCGACAGCGGCGACGAAGAAGAAATCATCGCCCGCTACGGCCGCGAGGTCATCCCCGCGTTCCAGTAACCTTTACCGCTGCCTTTCTCCCTTCTCCCCCTGAGGGAGAAGGTGGATCGCCCGCAGGGCGAGACGGATGAGGGGTGCGCTGAGCATCCCCGCCCACCGCCGCGTATGCCGATATTCTGCGCACCCCTCACCCCCGACCCTTCTCCCACCAGGGGAGAAGGGGGCTCATTTGGTAGGCCCCAGCCCGGTCCCCACCGCTGTCATCCCGGACGTGATCCGGGATCCAGTAACCGGCAGCGCCTGTGCAATTTCCCCATCGCACCCAGCCTGCGCGCAAATGCTATGTCCGCGTCCCCAGCCCTTCCATCATCTCCAGACACGCGCTGAGCTGATCGAGCGCCACGAACTCATCGGGCTTGTGCGCCTGATCGATCGAGCCGGGGCCGCACACGACGGTATCGATGCCCAATTCCTGGAACAGCCCGGCCTCGGTGGAAAAGGCGACGCATTCGGTGGGGTCGGTGTTGCCGGTCAAGGCCCGCACCAGCGCCACCGCTTCCGATTGGCTCATCGGTTCGAGCCCGGCCACTTCGCCGATGGTTTCGGTGATGATCGCCGCATCCGGGTGCACGGCGCGCATGCGCGGCAGCAGGTCGGTTTCGACAAACCCGCGGATTTGCTCCTGGGTGAAGGTGAAATCGCTGGCCTGCACCGGGCGCAACTCCCATTCCACCGAGCAGGTCCCGGCAATGATGTTGCGCGCGATGCCCCCCGCCATCCTGCCGATCTGGATCGTCGACCAGGGCGGATCGAACCGGCTCGCTTCCGGCGCGCGGGTGCGCAGCGTTGCGCCGATATCGAGCAGGCGGCTGACATAATGGACGGCATATTCGATGGCGTTCACGCCCTTGTCGGGCATCGAGCCGTGCCCTTCGAGGCCGGTGAAATGGGTGGTGTATTCGCAGCAGCCCTTGTTGCCCTCGATGATCTTCATCATCGTCGGCTCGCCGATGATGCACAGGGCAGGGCGTCTGCCGCTCGCAGCAAGGTCCTTGAGCATCACCTGAGCGCCAAGGCACCCGACTTCTTCGTCATAGGTAAAGGCCAGATGGATGGGGCGCGTCTTTGCCATATCCTCGAACTGCGGCGCAAACGCCATGGCGCAGGCGATGAACCCCTTCATGTCGCACGCTCCGCGCCCATAGATGCGACCATCGGCGTTAGTGGCGACGAACGGATCGGTGCTCCAGTCCTGCCCCTCCACCGGCACCACATCGGTATGCCCGGAGAGGACGATCCCGCCATCGGCTTCCGGGTCACCGAAGGTGGCGAACAAATTGGCCTTGTTGCCGTCCTCGTTGAGGGTGAGGTGCGTGCGCGTTCCCAACTGATCGAGGCGCTGGTTGATATAGGCGATCAGGTCGAGATTGCTCTCGGATGACACCGACTCGAACGCGATCAGATCCGTGAGGATGTCGAGCGTGTCATCGAGCAGCCTGTGGGCCAATGTCTTCTCCCGTCTTGTTGTCACCGTCACCTTCCCTCTCCCCTTAAGGAGAGAGGGCCGGGGGTGAATGGCTTTGTCCTAAGCGCCAGCCGTCAGGGTTTTACGAACAATTCCCGGGGCACATTGGCGAGGCATTCCGGCCCGCCCTCGTCGGTGATCCGCATGGTTTCGGTGGTCTCCAGCCCCCACTCCGGAGTCCAGATGGCCGGCATGAAATGGAACACCATGTTGGCGCGCAGGATGGAGGGGTCGCCGGGGCGGATGCTCATGGTGTGCTCACCCCAGTCCGGCGGGTAGGAGAGCCCCACCGAATAGCCGGTGCGCGAGGTCTTTTCGACGCCGTATTTCTTCAGCACGCCAAAGAACGCCTCGGCGATTTCCCCGCAGGTATAGCCGGGTTTGGCCACCGCCATCCCCGCTTCCATGCCCTCAAGCACCGCGTCTTGCGCGCGCAGCATGTCGTCGGGCGGGGTGCCGAGGAACACCGTACGCGAGATGGGGCAGTGATAGCGCTTGTAGCAGCCCGCGATTTCGAAAAACGTGCCTTCTCCCGAGACCAGTTCCCGGTCGTCCCAGGTCAGATGCGCCGCTGCCGCGTCGCGCCCCGATGGGGTCAGCGGCACGATGGCGGAATAATCGCCGCCATAGCCATCCGCGCCGATCAGTGCGGCGTGATAGATTTCGGCGACCAGCTCGTTCTTTCTCAACCCCGGTCGGGTCACCTCGCGAATGCGGGCGTGGGTGGCTTCGACGATCCGCGCCGCCCGGCGCATATATTCGATCTCGGCTTCCGATTTGACCGAACGCTGCCAGGTCACCACCGAGGTCGCATCGACCACGGCGACGCCGGGAATTTCCGCCCGCAGCGTTTCAAGGCAGGCGGCGGTGAAATAGTAATTGTCCATTTCAACGCCGATGCGCCGCTGGTCCCAGCCCTTGTCGCGCAGCACCCCGCACAGATGCACATAGGCGTGCTTTTCGGGGTTCTGCACGAAATCGTCGGGATACGAATAGATGGAATCGGTATTGAGCCAGGTGGTCTTTTCCGCCCCCACCGCATCCATGGGGCGGCCCCACCACAAGGGTTCCTCGGTCAACGACACGATCACCGCCTGATGCACGTAAAAGCTCCAGCCGTCATAGCCGGTGATCCAGTGCATGTTGGACGGATTGGTGACGATCAGAACGTCGATGCCCTGGGTCTGCATGGAGCGGCGCACCGCTTCCAGGCGTTCGTGATATTCGGGCAGGGTAAAGGGCAGGCGTGTATTGGGCATATCCTGTGCGCTCCAAAAAACCTGGGATTCAGGCAAAAACCGAGTGTCCCGCGCCAGCTTTTGCCGCGCGGGTGCGGGCCAGAACGGCAATCGCCGTGTCCTGAACCCCGGTGCCGGTGAGATCGGCAAAACTGATCTGCTCGTCGCTTGTCCGCCCCGCCGCCGATCCGGCGATCACCGCCCCCAATTCGGGGAAGGGACGGTCCACCTCCACCAGTCCTTTGGCAATGGCGTGGTGGAGTTCGCCCAGCCGACGGGTCTGGTGGAGGCTGTCGGCGACATAGAGCCCGGCGCGGGTGACCAGCGCCGGATCGATTTCGTTCTTGTGTTCGGCGTCCGAGCCCATGGTCGTCACATGCGTTCCGGGCCCGATCCAGTCGGCGCTGATCAGCGGTGTGGTGGCCGGGGTTGTGGTGACCACGATGTCAGCGCCCCGCACCGCCTCTTCCGCGGTGTCCGCGACCAGTGCCGCGAGACCAAAATCCTGCGCGACGGCGTTGGCCAGCGCCTCCGCCTTGCTTTTGTCCCGCGCCCAGATGCGCACGGATGTGAGGGGCCGCACCAGCGTCAGTGCTTCGAGCTGCATGCGGGCCTGCACACCGGCCCCGATAAGCGCAACCGTGTGCGCGTCGGCGCGGGCAAGGTGCTTTGCCGCCACCGCTCCCGCTGCGGCGGTGCGCACATCGGTCAAATATCCGTTGTCGAGCAGCAGCGCTTCCACCAGTCCGGTCCTGGCCGAAAGCACCACCATCAGCCCATTGGTCGAGGGCAGGCCGATCTTGGGGTTGTCGAAAAAACCGGGGCTGATCTTGATGGCAAAGCTGTCAAGGCCGGGCACATAGGCGGTCTTGACGTCCACCTCGCCGTTCGCCTCTGGCATATCCAGCCGCAGGATCGGCGGCATCACCACCTTGCCGCCCGCCAGCGCCGCAAAGGCGTCTTCGATGCAGGCAACCGCATCGCGATCGAGCGGCACCAACTGGCGCAGGTCGGCTTCGGTCAGAATCTGAACGTTACCCATCACGCGCCTCCCAACGCCGCATGTGTTCCCGCCACTATGGCCGCATGCACGCCCATGTCGATATTTTTCCCGGAGAGCACCAGCGCCGTCGGCCCTTTGGGCACGAACTTGCCGCTCAGCAGCGCCGCGATGCCCACCGCACCGGCCCCTTCGAGCACTTCGCGGTCTTCCCCATAGGCATGGGCAATGCCCAGCGCGATCTCGCGTTCGGTGAGCACGATGGTTTCATCCACCAGCCCGCGCACCATTTCAAAGGTATGGCGGTTGGCAAGCCCGATGCCGCCGCCCAGCGAATCCGCGAGCGTTTCCAACTCCTCGACCGCAACCGGCTTCCCTGCAGCGAGGCACGCGACCATGGCCGCGCCGCGCTCCATGCTCACTCCGATCACCCGCGTTTGCGGCAGCAGTGTCTTGATGGCCAGCGCCACTCCCGAAATCAGCCCGCCGCCCGAAAGCGGCACCAGAACCGCGTCGAGCGTTGGCGCATCCTCGGCGATTTCCAGCCCGATGGTGCCCTGTCCGGCGATCACCTCGGCCCGGTCGAACGGCGGGATATCCACCATGCCCTTTTCGGCGACCAGCCGGTCGACCTCCAGCTGCGCATCGTCCTGGCTCCTGCCTACGATGCGCGCCTCGGCTCCCAGCGCTCGGATCGCCGCCACCTTGTTGTCGGGCACCAGCGCCGACATGCAGATCACCGCCCGCGCCCCGGCGGCGTTAGCCGCATGGGCCAGCGCGCGTCCATGATTGCCGGTCGAGGCGGCCGCCACCCCGCGCTGGCGTTCGTCTTGTGACAGGCTGAGCACGGCATTGGTCGCGCCGCGCAGCTTGAAGCTGCCGGTGGGCTGGCGCTGTTCGTGCTTGAGCAGGATCGGCTGCCCGGTCAACGCGGTCAGCGCCGGGCTTTGGGTCAGTGCGGTGCGCTCGACATGCGCCGCGATCCGGCGGCGGGCCGCCAGAACATCACTCATTCCAACCGCAGCGGCCATACGCCTCCCCTCAACGACATGCGTTCGTGCCGATGTCGCCGGCTTATGCGCCTCAACGGGCTGCTCCGGCGAAATTCGCTTTACCGACTATGCAATTAGACCGATGGGGCGGTCCTTCCAATTTGTCGGCGGCGGGCAGATGGTCTTTCTGCCAGACCCGCGCCGATATAGATGTATCGTCCCTCGACTTGTGGCGAGAAGTTGGCATCCTACCTGCCGTATTTGAAGCATCAGGTGCTCCGGACAACAGCGTTCGGTCAGGATCATGCGGTCAAACGCCTGATCTGTTTTCGGGATGGAGGTCACCCGACTTGGATGGTCTGGGCCGATATTGGTCCGCATCTATCCGTGAACGCGCACCGTCAGCGATAACATCAAAGGACAGGAGACGTTATGCACATGGCACTCACCAAATCGCTCAAGATTACCCTTTTGGCCGGCGCCGCCGCGCTCGGCATGGCGGGGATGGCCCAGGCCGCATCGCTCGATCAGATCAAGAGCAGCGGAACGATCCGCATCGCCGTCGCCAATGAAATTCCCTACGGCTATGTCGATCCGAACGGCGAAGCCAAGGGCGCGGGCCCCGATGTTGCCAAACACATCATGGCCGAACTCGGCGTCGACAATATCGAGTGGATCACCACCGATTTCTCCTCGCTCATTCCGGGTCTGCAGGCCGATCGGTTCGACATGGTGGCCGCGGAAATGGCCATCCTGCCGGACCGGTGCGCGCAGGTGATCTATTCCGAACCCTCGACCTCCTATGGCGAGGGCCTGCTGGTCGCCTCGGGCAATCCCGCGGACGTTCACACCTACACCGATTTCGCCGAGCGCGACGATGTCACCGTGGCCATCATGGCCGGTGCCGATCAGCTTGAAATGCTCCAGGCGCTGGGCGTTCCCGAAAGCCGGATGATCACCATCAACTCCAACGCCGATGCGATCTCCACAGTCTCGACCGGGCGCGCCACAGCCTATGCCGCCACCGGCCTCACCGTGGGTGAACTGGCGATCCGCTCCAACGGAGTGGAAGCGGCGACCGGATTTGTCGATCCGGTGATCGATGGTGAGGAAGTCCGCTCCTGGGGCGGGTTCGTCTTCGCCAAGGGCTCTGAAGACCTGCGCGATGCCGTCAATGGCGTCCTCGCCGAGTATCAGGGCACCCAGGAGTGGAGCGACACCCTGGCCGGTTACGGGTTCACCGAGGCCGATATCGATGGGGTAAATCACGCCACGTCTGCCGAGCTTTGCGCCGCGTAATAAGCTCGATCCTGACGGCGGCCGGGTCGCGTCCTCCACACGCGACCCGGCCAGTCCCGGCATAAGAGCGTTTGCGGCCCGTCGCACGGACCGTCAGCGCGGCACCAGAACCCGGAGCCTTTCATTTCGATGAGGCGATGAAAGCACTCCGATAGAGACCGGACCCTGCCGATGATGCATTGGACCGAGTATTTTGGCCCGCTCATGCAGGGGGCCTGGGTCACCGTCCAGCTGACCGTTTATTCGACGATCCTTGGCGCGATCTTTGCCTTTGCCGCCGGCATTGGCAAAAGCGCCCACACTCTGGTGCTGCGCACCATATCCATCGTTTACATTGAAGTGTTTCGCGGCACCTCGCTGCTGGTGCAGCTGTTCTGGCTGTATTTCGCGCTGCCGCTGGTCGGCATGGCCATCGGCATCGATCTGCGCCTGCCGCCTGTGGTGGCCGGGGTGCTGGCCCTCTCGCTCAACATCGGGGCCTATGGCGCCGAAGTGGTGCGCGGGGCGTTGGCGGCGGTCTCCAAGGATCAGTACGAAGCGGCCCGGGCCCTCAATTTCACGCCCCGCAAGACGCTCTGGCGCATCGCCCTGCCACAGGCCATCCCCGAAATGATGCCGCCCTTCGGCAATCTGGCGGTGCAAAACCTCAAGGACACCGCGCTGGTCTCGCTGATCAGCCTGTCGGATCTGGCCTTCCGCGCCGAGCAATTGCGCAATTTCACCCAGGATTCGACGACCATCTACACCATGGTGCTGTTCATGTATTTCGGCCTCGCCCTGGTGCTCACCCTGATGATGAAGCTGCTTGAGCGGTATGTCGGCCGCTGGCGCGCCGGAGCGAGGTAGGCCAATGCTGTTCGGAATCGCATGGGACACCTCGTCCAACTGGACCTTCGCGGTCTCCATCCTGCCGATCCTGCTGCGCGGCCTGTGGGTCACCGTTCAGGCCACTGTGCTGGGCTTTTTCATTGCCCTTGTGCTGGGTCTCGTCTGGGCGGCGCTCAAGATGGTGCCCTTGAAGATCGTCTCCTGGCCGGCGGCGGTGATCACCGAGTTCATCCGCGACACCCCGCTGCTGGTCCAGCTGTTCTTTCTCTATTACGTGCTGCCCGAATACGGCATCATCTTTCCGGCGTTTCTCACCGGCGCGCTGGCTCTGGGCATCCAGTATTCGGCCTATACCGCCGAAGTGTACCGCGCCGGATTGCAAGCCATTGCGCGTGGCCAGCACGAGGCGGCGCGGGCGCTTAATCTCAAAAGCGTGCGCACCTTCACCCACATCATCCTGCCCCAGGCCGTGCCGCGCATCGTCCCCGCCATGGGCAATTATCTGGTGTCGATCATGAAGGACGTGCCGATCCTTTCGGTCGTCACCGTCCTGGAAATGCTCAACGTCGCCCAGATCATCGGCGACCGCACCTTCAACTATCTCGTGCCGCTCTCGATGGTGGGCGGGATCTACCTCATCATGACCCTTGTGGCCTCGGCGGGCGTCCGCTTCGTCGACCGCGCCCTGCCCAAGAGAGGGATACCGCTTAAATGACCGAGCCCATCATCAAGTTCGACAAGGTGATCAAGCGTTTCGATACCTTCACGGTCATCAACGAACTCGATTTCGAGGTCCAGCCCGGCGAAAAGGTCACCATCATCGGCCCCTCGGGCTCGGGCAAATCCACGGTGCTGCGCATTCTGATGACTCTTGAGCCGATCTCGGGCGGGGTGGTCTGGGTGGATGGCGAGCCGCTCTGGCACGAAAAGGCCGCCGATGGCAGCCTCAAACCGGCCAGCGAAGCCCATCTGCACCGGATGCGCGAAAAAATGGGCATGGTGTTCCAGCAGTTCAATCTGTTTCCGCACATGACCGTGCGCCGCAACATCACCGAAGCGCCCACACAGGTTCTGGGGGTTCCCAAGGCCGAGGCGCGCGAGCGGGCCGACCAGTTGCTCGACATGGTGGGCCTGCGCGACCATGCCGATAAATATCCGCACCAATTGTCCGGCGGCCAGCAGCAGCGCGTCGGCATTGCCCGGGCGCTGGCCATGCGGCCCAAAATCATGCTGTTCGACGAACCGACCTCAGCGCTCGACCCCGAACTGGTGGGCGAAGTGCTCGGCGTCATTCGTCGGCTGGCCGAAGAACACGACCTGACCATGCTGCTGGTCACCCACGAAATGAACTTCGCGCGCCAGATTTCCGACCGCGTCTGCTTTTTCGATCAGGGAAAAGTGCTCGAACAGGGCAAGCCGGAAGATCTGTTCACCGCTCCGAAAGAGGAGCGGACGCGCGAGTTTCTAAAAGCGGTGCTCGAAGGCAACTGATCCGCCTTCGCGCCGCAACAGCTTGAGGGCAGGGCGCTTTTCCGCCCCGCCACCCCCGGTCCCACCGCGCGTCTGTGCGGCGGGGGTGACGGGCTGAACTTTTTTTCCCCAAAGAATGTGGACCTTTGTCCCGCGACAGTTGTACCCTTGGAGGCATCCTTGAGCGTTTCCAGAACAAGCGGATGCCATTTGTTCGGTTCGGAAACGCGATAAAACAAGGAGTTGGAGCACCTGACCTGATTCAGTCAGATCGGGAATTGCTCCGTGTACCGGACCGGAGGGGGACGCCACCATTCGCCAAAGCCAGCTCAAGCTTGATGATCGCGATCTCAAGATTCTCTCGATACTCCAGCGCGAGGGCCGGATTCCCAAGGCGGCGCTGGCCGAGCGGGTCAACCTCACGCCCACACCCTGCTGGGAACGGCTGAAGCGTCTTGAAGATGCCGGCATCATCGAAAGCTATGGCGCGCGCATTTCCCTGCGCGCCTTCGGGCCGCTGACCATCGTTTTCGTGCAGATCGAACTGGAAAGTCATCAGGCCGAGGATTTCGCCCGCTTCGAGGCGGCCATCGCGCAAATCGACAGGATCGTCGAATGCTGGGCGGTGGGCGGTGGCATCGACTATCTGCTCAAGGTCGTCGCCAGCGATCTGGAAAACTACCAGAAGCTGATTGAAAGCCTGCTCGACGCGCGCATCGGCGTCCGGCGCTATTATTCCTATGTCGTCACCGCCCCGGTCAAGGAAACCCCGGTGCCCGTGTCGGTCATCGCCGCCGCGCAGTAGTCAATCCGTGCATTACGGCAGTTTGTGCCCCGCCGCCCGGAACAGGCGATACCAGTCCTCCCGGTCGAGGCGCACCTGGGACCCCGCCGCCGCTTCGCGCACCCGCTCCGGTGTCGTCGTGCCCAAAACCACCTGGATATTGGCCGGATGGCGGGTGATCCACGCCACCGCGATGCCGCTAGGGGTCACCTTGTGGGTTTCCGCCAATTCGTCGAGCACGGTATTGAGCTCGCGATAATGCTCCCGGTCGCCGATGAACACACCCTTGGTCACTCCACTCTGGAACGGCGACCAGGCCTGCAAGGTCATGGAATTGATGCGCGAATAGTCGATCAGCCCGTTATCGCGATCCGCCGCCTGGTCGAGCCCGGCGATATTGGCCGCCACCCCTTGCGCGATCATCGGCGCGTGGGGGATCGACAGCTGCATCTGGTTGAACACCAGTTTCTGGCGCACCGCCGTCTTGAGCAGCTCGATCTGGCCCGGCGTGTGGTTGGACACCCCGAAATGGCGCACCTTTCCGGTCTGATGCAGCGCGTCGAACGCTTCCGCCACCTCTTCGAGTTCCACCAGCGCATCCGGGCGGTGCAGCAGCAACACGTCCAGATAGTCGGTCCGTAGCGCCTTCAGCGAACCCTCGACGCTTGCCAGGATGTGCGCGGCGGAAAAATCATAAAACCCCTTCCTGATCCCCACTTTCGACTGGATCAGCACCCCGTCGCGCTGGTCGGCAGAAAGCCGTACCGCCTCGCCGAACCGTTCCTCGCACCGATGCCGCTCGCCGCCATAGATGTCGGCGTGGTCGAAAACGGTAATCCCCGCGTCCAGCGCCGTCTCGACAAGGCGGGCGATCTCGTCATTGTCCATTTTGGCAATGCGCATCATCCCCAGGATCACGCTCGATACGGTGAGGCCAGCCGGCGCAACGCTGTAGGTCTTCATGGGCGGTGTCCTTTGAACGGGGTGGGGTCGCGAAGTCCTGTCACTAGCAGGCTTCGCCCCCCAGGCGTCAATGGGGCTGCCGCGCTGGATACCGCCCCTGGCAGAAAAACCATCCGCCAATGGCTGCCGCGCCAGCAGAACCATCGTCTTTATGGCCTCAGTTCAGCCCCAGTCTCTCCCCCATTCCCGCTAGGATCGCACCGGTTTTACTGGAGGTGTGCCCATGTCCAGCCTGTCCGCCAAATATCTCCCGCCCGGCCTTGCCGCCGAGTTGAACGATCCCGAGCTTTTGTGCCAGTTGGCCCATGTGGCGGGCAGCCCGCGCGCCGCCGCGTCCGGTGCGGTTATCGAGGTCACCGATCCGGCCACGGGCGAGGCGGTCGGCACCATCGCATCGCTGAGCGCCGCTGAATCCCGTGCCGCCATCGATAGCGCGCAGGAGGCGTTCGCCGGGTGGTCAGGCCTCTTGCCGCAGGAGCGATCCACCATCCTGCGTCGCTGGTACGATCTGATCGTCGAGGCCTCCGAGGATCTGGCCCGCATCATGGTCGCCGAGCAGGGCAAGCCGATTGCCGAGGCGCGGGGTGAAATCGCCTATGCCGCCTCGTTCGTCGAGTTCTTTGCCGAAGAAGCCAAGCGCCCCAATATTGAATCGGTCACCTCCCATCTCCCCGATGCCGAGGTGGAAGTGTGGCGCGAGCCCGCCGGTGTCGCCGCGCTGATCACCCCGTGGAATTTCCCCTCCGCCATGGTCACCCGCAAGGCCGCCGCCGCGCTCGCCGCCGGGTGTACCTGCCTCGTCCATCCGTCGTCACAAACGCCCTATTCCGCCACGGCGCTGGCCGTCCTCGCCGTTCGAGCAGGCATTCCCGCCGGGGCGTTCAACGTGGTCACCGGCGCGGCGGCGACCATTGTCGAGCCGTGGACCGAGGACCCCCGCGTGCGGGTGCTGTCCTTCACCGGCTCCACCGAAATCGGCAAGCTGCTGTATCGCCAGTCGGCAGGCACGGTAAAACATCTGGTGCTGGAACTGGGCGGCCACGCCCCGTTCCTCGTCTTTGCCGATGCCGATCTGGATCGCGCCGTCGAGGAAGCGATCAAGGCAAAATTTGCCACCTCCGGGCAGGATTGCCTTGGCGCCAACCGCTTCCTGATCGACCGGCGCATCTACGACTCCTTTTGCGCCCGCTTTGCTGAAGCCACGGCAAAGCTCACCATCGGTCCGGGCATGACCAATCCCGATATCGGCCCGCTGATGAACGCCGCTTCTGTTGAAAAGCAGCGCACCCACGTCGCCGACGCGCTGGCCAAAGGCGCGCGCTGTCTCGCCGGCGGCAAGGTCGATGCCGAGGGCCCGCTGTACTTCCAGCCCACCGTCCTCGCCGACGTCCCCGCCGACGCGCTGATCATGACCGAAGAGACGTTTGGCCCGGTCGCGGCGCTGGCTCCGTTCGACACCGAAGCGGAGGCCATCGCCCGCGCCAATGCCACCGAATACGGGTTGATCGCCTATCTGCACACCATGGACCCGCGCCGCATCTACCGTGCCTCGCGCCAGCTCCAGTTCGGCATGGTCGCCGTCAATCGCACCAAGGTCACCGGCGCGCCGATCCCGTTCGGCGGCACCAAGCAATCCGGCCTCGGTCGCGAAGGCGCTCGCCTCGGCATGGAGGAGTTCACCGAGGTCAAATATGTCTGCCGCGACTGGGCATAGCGCCATGACCCCCACAAATTCAGCGCACCCTTCATCCCCGGCCCTTCTCCCTCTGGAGAAGGGAGCTCTTTTTGCAGCGCAGGCGCCAAGCTGTCCTTTTCCCTTTGAGGGATTGAGGAATGTCCCGAAGGGCCTGTGTTTTTCTTCCCTTCTCCCCTTGAGGGAGAAGGTGGGCTTTCGCGACAGCGAAAGGTCGGATGAGGGGTGCGCAGAGCCCGCCCCACGCACAATCTTTCAAGACTGAACCACCAAGGATCACCGCCATGCTGACCAACGATCAACTCGACCACTGGGACCGGGAAAACTTCTTCCATCCCTCAACCCATCTTGCCCAGCATGCGCGCGGTGAGACGCCCACGCGGATCGTCACCGGGGGATCGGGGGTCTATATCGAGGACCGCGACGGCAATCGCCTGCTCGATGCCTTTGCCGGGCTCTATTGCGTCAATGCCGGATATGGCCGCACCGAAATCTCCGACGCGATCGCCGAGCAGGCGCGCGAGATGGCCTATTATCATGCCTATGTCGGCCACGGCACCGAGGCCTCGATCACCCTTTCGAAGATGATCCTCGACCGCGCGCCCGCCGGGATGAGCAAGGTCTATTTCGGCCTTGGCGGGTCCGATGCCAACGAAACCAACATCAAGCTGGTCTGGTATTACAACAACATCCTCGGGCGGCCCGAGAAAAAGAAAATCATCTCGCGCTGGCGCGGCTATCATGGCTCGGGCCTGATGACCGGTTCGCTGACCGGATTGGCGAGCTTCCACAATAAGTTCGATCTGCCGCTCTCCCCGATCCTGCACACCGAAGCGCCCTATTATCTGCGTCGCAAGGACAAGGCGATGAGCGAGGCCGATTTCGTCGCCCATTGCGCCAATGAACTCGAAGCGCTGATCCAGCGCGAGGGGCCGGACACCATCGCCGCCTTTATCGGCGAGCCGGTTCTGGGCACCGGCGGCATCGTGCCTCCGCCCGCTGGTTACTGGCAGGCCATTCAGCAGGTGCTCGATCGCCACGATATCCTGTTGATCGTCGACGAGGTGGTCACCGGTTTCGGGCGGCTGGGCACCATGATGGGCTCGGACCATTACGGTATGCGCCCCGATATCATCACCATCGCCAAGGGCCTCACCTCGGCCTATGCGCCACTGTCAGGCTCGATCATCGGCGACAGGGTCTGGGAGGTGCTGATGCGCGGCACCGATGAAAACGGGCCCATCGGCCATGGCTGGACCTATTCCGCCCACCCGATTTGCGCCGCCGCCGGTGTGGCCAACCTCAAGCTGATCGATACGCTTGGGCTGGTGAACAACGCCGGCGAGACCGGGGCCTATCTCAACGCCCGGATGGCCGAAGCGCTGGGCGATCACCCCAATGTCGCCGAAATCCGCGGCGAGGGGATGCTGTGCGCCGTCGAACTGGTCAAGGATCGTGACACCACCACCTTTTTTGACGCCGACGAAAAAGTCGCCCCCCGCATCGTTGCCGAAATGGTCAAGCTCGGGGTTATTGCCCGCGCCATGCCCCAGGGTGATATCATCGGTTTCGCCCCCCCGCTTTGTCTCACGCGCGAGGAGGCCGATATCGTTGTCGACAAGACGGCCCAGGCGACGCGGGCGATCCTTGGCTGATCTGAGCGCAACGGGGCGGTGCTGCCGTCCCGTTCACCGCGATGTGAACAGGCCTTGTTTCAACCGCAATAGCACTATATGATGACGCAACACGTTTGATGCTCTTGGCTACCTGATCTGCCGGCTTGCCGGTCACTTGGATATCCTTAAATGCAGGACGTTTAGGCACGGCGTCTATCGTCGGGCCGGCCTTGTCAGCATGTCGCTGGCAAGACTTTCGCCATTCGAAAGGATCCATGATGATCTCGGGCAAAGTTAAGTTTTTCAACACCACCAAGGGTTTCGGCTTCATTCAGCCCGATGAGGGCGGCCAGGATGCTTTCGTGCATATCTCGGCTGTCGAGCGCTCGGGTCTGAGCAGCCTCGTCGAAGGTCAGTCCGTGACCTACGAACTCGAAAAGGGCCGTGATGGCCGTTCGTCGGCGACCAACATCCAGGTCTCCGAATAAGTCTGACAGGCCGCCGCAAGGCGGCCTTTCTTTTTTCCGGAGCACTTCCAGAATAAGTGACCTCACTTATTCGGTTCGGAAGTGCGACCAACAAGAAAGTCAGCACTTCCAGAATAAGTGATCTTACTTATTCGCTTCGGAAGCGCGACCAACAATCAGTCAGAGCGTCTGCTCTCATTCCGTTTCAGGCGCTCAGGGTGAGAGAGTGATGACAACCACCCCGAAAATGAGCCCGAAAAATCGGGCAGCCGAGCTGGAAGCCCGGCAGAAAGAGGCGCTTCGCCTCGAAGATGTCGCTCTGGAAGCGACCCGCGCCAAGACCATCCGCCTGCGCGCCATGCGTCTTGAAAAAGAACGCGCCGACCGGGTCGCAAAAGAGCGCGCCGCCGCTCTGGCCCGTGCCGCTAAACGCCCTGCCGCCAAACGCTGACTGCGCGTCCCCGAGGCCTCAGGCCCATTCCCGTTTCTTCGACGTCTTGCCGATGCCGGGATTGAAGCTGTTGGTCGGGTCGAGCGATTTGTAGAAGTCTTTCAGCGCCGGCTTGGCCTCATAGATATGCCCCACATTGTGCTCGGCGGGATATTCCGCGCCGCGCGTGTCGAGCAAGTCCAGCAATTGCGCCTTGATCGCCTCCACGTCACCGCCCTTTTTCACCATGTAGTCCTGATGCAGGACGTGGCAGAAAAAATGCCCGCAGATCGATTTGTATGAGAGCTGCGCGTCGAGTGCGGCGGGCAGGTCCGGCAGCCAGTCGATCTCGTTGCGCGGCAGCGCCACATCGAGCGCCAGAATGTCCTCGACTTCGTTTGGATGTACGGCGCGATAGCGCCCCGCCGCCCCGCCAAATGCGAACCGGTGCAAAAACGCGTCCGCGCCCTCTTGCGGTGTGCATTCGAAAAATGCCCCGCTCGCCGAGGGCATGATGGCATTGAGATAGGCCCGCGCCTCGGCGACACCCTCGCCGCCCATGCGCAGCATCAGATGGTGCTCGTACCGGTCGCGATAAGCGTTCATCCGCTTGGGCAGGTGTTCGGGCAACAGATTGACGAATATCTGCACGATGCGGTCGGTCAGCGTGCTCCCCAGCCCCAGCTTTTCGGTAATCCCGTCCACCCAGCTTTTGGCCGCAAAGGCCGCTGGCACCCGGTCCGTGCCGAAATGCTTGATCAGCAGAAACGTGTCCTTGCCATAGGTCTGGGTCAGCCGGTAACCGTCGCGATGCAGATACTCCCCGGCGATCGGCAGGTGCTCGAATTGGCTGAGCATATGCCGGCGGATTTCCGCCAGTTCGCCCGCATCATTGCTGCCGATATAAAACACCTGCGTTTCGGTATCGGCAGCAAAACTGTCGAGCCGCAGCGCAAACACCGCCAGCTTTCCGGCGCTGCCCGAGGCTTCATAAAGCTTGCGCGGATCGGCGTTGAAGCGGGCCGGGGTCGGCGCTTCGATGTCGCGCACATGGGTGTGATAATCGTGGTCCGAGGCCCGCTGATTGGTCTGATAGGTGATATCGCTTTCGCTGTAATCACCGCCATCGAGCCGGGCGAGAATGGTTTCCGGGTCATCGCCCAGCGCCACGCCGAGATGATTGACTAGTCGCAGCGTGCCCGTTTCATCGACCTGCGCGAACAGGGCAAATTCGGTATAGGCCGGGCCGCGCTGGATCAGCGCCCCGCCGGAATTGTTGCACACCCCGCCGACCACCGACGCGCCGATGCAGCTCGATCCGATCACCGAATGCGGCTCGCGCCCCACAGGCCGCAGCGCTTTTTCCAGCCGGTCCAGCGTCGCGCCGGGCAGGGCGATGAATTGCTTTCCCTTGTCGATCAGATCGACCCGCGCGATGCGCATGGTGTTGATGATGACGATGGGCCGGTCATACCCCTCGCCATAGGGCGTCGATCCTCCGGTGATCCCGGTATTGGCCGCCTGCACGATGACGATCACCCCGGCCTCGACTGCGGCTTTGAGCACCCGCCATTGCTCGACCAGCGATCCCGGTCGCACCACGGCCAGCACCTTGCCCTCACCATAGCGATAGCCCTTGCGATAGCGCCGCGTGGCGCGGTCGCCCACCAGCAGGTGGCGCGGCCCGACAATAGTCCGGAAGGTTGAAAGCAGCGTGTCGGTCATGGGTCATCCTTGCGAAGTCGCCCGGACAATATCCTCATGGCCGCAAAAATGAAGCCCCGTCTTTGCCGCAAGGAAAAAGGGGAGGGCCGGCGTGGCGCTCCCCTTCGATCGTCAAACGGCTTCGAGCACCGCCGCAATACCCTGGCCAACGCCGATACACATGGTGACCAGCGCCCGCTTCTGGCCCGAAAGGCTCATTTCCAGCGCGGCGGTTCCGGCGATGCGAGCCCCGCTCATGCCCAGCGGGTGGCCCAGTGCGATGGCCCCGCCATTGGGGTTCACATGCCCGGCGTCCTCGGCAATCCCGAGTCCACGCAACACTGTGATCCCCTGGCTGGCAAAGGCCTCGTTGAGCTCGACCAGATCGATATCGCTGGCCGAAAGCCCCAGCCGCGCCAGCAGCTTCTGGGACGCGGGCAGGGGGCCGATTCCCATCACGCGGGGCGGTACGCCCGCCGTCGCGCCACCCACGATCCGGGCCAGCGGGGTAAGGCCGTATTTCCTGACCGCCGCTTCCGAAGCGATGATCAGCGCCGCTGCGCCGTCGTTGACGCCCGAAGCATTGCCTGCCGTCACTGTGCCGCCGTCCTTTTTGAACGGAGTGCCCAGCTTGGCCAGCGCTTCGATTGAGGTCGCGCGCGGATGTTCGTCCTTCTCGACGATCACCGGGTCCCCCTTGCGCTGGGGGATGGTGACCGGGACGATTTCCCTGGCCAGCCGCCCGTTTTCCTGTGCGGTTGCTGCCTTTTGCTGGCTGCGTAGGGCAAAGGCGTCCTGATCCTCGCGGCTGACCTTATAGTCCTCGGCCACGTTCTCGCCGGTCTCCGGCATGGAATCGACGCCATGGAGCTTTTTCATCACGGGGTTGACGAAGCGCCAGCCGATGGTGGTGTCGTAGATTTCCGCGTTGCGTGAAAACGCCGTCTCGGCCTTGGGCATCACGAACGGGGCGCGGCTCATCGATTCCGTGCCGCCCGCGATCATCAGTTCGGCTTCGCCCGCCTTGATGGCGCGCGCGGCGGTCAGCACCGCATCGAGTCCCGAGCCGCACAGCCGGTTGATGGTGGTTCCGGTCACCGTTTCCGGCATACCCGCCAAAAGCAGGCTCATGCGCGCCACGTTGCGGTTGTCTTCACCGGCCTGATTGGCGTTGCCGAAGATCACGTCTTCGACGGCCCCGAAATCGACGCCGCCATTGCGCTCCATCAGGGCCTTGAGCACGATTGCGCCCAGATCATCGGGCCGTACCTTGGAGAGCGCGCCGCCGAACCGCCCGATAGGCGTACGGATATAATCGCAGATATAGGCTTCGGTCATTACGCTGCCTTTCCGCCTTCATGGGCGCGCCTGGTGCGCTCCTGAAGGTCACGCAAGGTCGTCAGTTCCAGTTCGGTCGGTGCCGGGGTTTCTTCGAGATTGTCGGCAAACTTCACCGTCCAGCCGCAGGTCTCCTGCACCATTTCGCGGGTCACGCCCGGATGCAGCGATATTACGGTGAATTCCTTGGTCACGGGATCGGGCTTCCAGATGGCAAGGTCGGTAATCAACAGGGTCGGACCCTTGGTGGTGATCCCGAGTTTCTCGCGGTGGTCGCCGCCGTCGCCATGGCCAAACGAGGTGAAGAAGTCGATCTTTTCCACCATCGAGCGGGTGGCCTGCTTGAGCGTGATATAGATTTCGCCGCAGGAGGTGGCGATTTCCGGTGCCCCGCCGCCGCCCGGCAGCCGCACTTTCGGCGCGTCGTAATCGCCGATCACCGTGGTGTTGATATTGCCGAACTTGTCGATCTGGGCCGCGCCCAGAAAGCCGATCGAAATCCGTCCGCCCTGCAACCAGTAGCGGAACATCTCGGGCACCGACACGGTGGTGACGGCGGTTTCGCACAATTCGCCATCGCCGATCGACAGCGGCAGCACATCCGGCGCAGTGCCGATGGTGCCCGATTCATAGATCAGGGTGATGTCCGGGGCGTGGGTCAGCCGCGCCACGTTGCATGCAGCGGAAGGCGCGCCGATGCCCACAAAGCACACATCCTTGGAGGTCAGCGCCCGGGATGCCGCGATCGTCATCATTTCCGTTGGGGTGAAGTTGGTCATCTTAAAGCCCCTTGATCCGCTCGGCGAACGCCTCGGGCGTTGCGTCGAGAACATTGTCTTTCATCCATGCGGCAAACAGCTCGCGGTCGGCTGAAACCTTGTCCCATTCGAGATAGGCGGCGTTGTCGCGGTCGTAATAGCCATGGGTGTAGGAGGGATGCGCGCCGCCCTTGACCACGGCAATCGCCGTCACGGTCCAGTGGGGCAGGACGGTGAGGTTGGGGTGCAGCCCCTCGAAATCGGGCACGATTTCTTCCACCGTCACCACAACACGCTTGGCCGCCAGCGCCGCTTCCTTCTGCACGCCGACGATACCTTCGATCAACACGTCGCCGCGCTCATTGGCCTTCTGGGCGTGAATGAAGGTGACGTCAGGCCGGTGCGCGGGCACCGCTGCCAGCACTTCCCCGGTAAACGGGCAGGTCACCGATTTGATGGACGGGTTCACCTTGGGCAGGTCTGCGCCCTTATAGCCCCGAAACACCGCGCAGGGCAGGCCCGCCGCGCCAGCCTCATAGGCATTGGCCATGGCGGCATGCGAGTGCTCGACGGTTTCGATGGTGCGCGGATAGCCGTTCTCGATGGCATCGCGCATCCGCCGCAACAGGCCCACGCCGGGATTGCCCGCATAGGAAAAGATGACCTTTTTCGCCATCCCCATGCCGATCATCTGATCGTAGATCACGTCCGGCGTCATGCGGATCAGCGTCAGGTCCTTGAACCCCTGCCGGATCACCTCATGGCCCGCGGCATGCGGAATCAGATGGGTAAAGCCTTCAAAGGCCACCGCATCGCCATCCTTCAAATTCTCCCGCACCGCCTGTCCCAGCGGCATCACCTTGCTCATAGCGCTCCATCCCGGAAACATAACTGATGCCTCAGTAAACACTGGCCAGACGGCCCGGTAAAATGATAAAAGGCAGTCAATGTATAACTAGAAAGAATGTTTCGATCCCGAGGAGCGTTCTGAGATAAGGAATTCTTCCGCGTGTCATCCCGGCCTTGAGCCGGGATCCAGTAACCGGCAGAGCTGCGGTTTCCTCCCCAACGGTGCCGCATACTGGTTCCCTTGTCTTCGTCCGGGATGACAGAGGGAGCGCAGTTCTTTCATCCAACTGCTTCGCCGCCCCTTCTCCCCTTGAGGGAGAAGGTGGATCGCCCACAGGGCGAGACGGATGAGGGGTGCGCTGCCTCAACGCCAATCACAAAGGTGCCATGAGCCCAATGCCTCCAATTCCCCCGCTCGACCCGCGCATAAAACTGCGCCACCTCACCTGCTTTATCGAAACCGACCGTCGTGGCGGTGTGGTCCCCGCCGCTGAAGCCCTCGGGCTCAGCCAGCCCGCGGTCTCCAAATCCCTCGCCGAACTCGAATCCATCCTCGGCGTCGCGCTGTTTGATCGCTCCCGGCGCAAGCTGGCGCTCACCGAGTTTGGCGCGGTGTTCCTGCGCTATGTCAACGCCTCGGTCTCCGCCCTGCGCCAGGGGGTGGAGTCTGTCTCCCACGCCCATGGGGCCGATGCGGTCGTGCGCGTCGGCGCGCTGCCCACCGTCGAGGTCGAGGTCGTGCCCCGCGCCGTGGCAAAATTCACCACAGGCCCGCTTGCCTGCCGTGTGCATGTGGAAAGCGGCCCCAGCTCCCACCTGCTGGGCCTTTTGCGCGCTGGCGCCATTGATTTCGTGGTGGGGCGGATGCCCGAGCCCGAGGTGATGGCCGGGCTCGCCTTCGAGCATCTTTACACCGAGCCGCTGGTGCTTGCCGTGCGTCCCGCGCATCCGCTTCTGGCGCAACCGGCACTCACCCTGCGCCATGTCGAGCCGTTCCCTGCGCTGGTCCCTCCGCGCGGCGCGATCATCCGCCCGACGGTCGAAGCCCTGCTGCTGGCCGCCGGTATCACCCGCCTGCCGAGCGAGATCGAATCCGTGTCCAATTCCTTCGGGCGGGCCTATGCGCTGCTCACCGATGCGGTGTGGTTCATTTCCCGCTCGGTTGTGGCTGCTGATCTCGCCAATGGCGCTCTTGTCGCACTGGCCATCGATATGGCGGCCAGCCATGGGGCCATCGGCATCACCACACGGGCCGGGGCCGAGCCCGGTCTGCCCACAGCGGCACTGATCGCTGCCGTACGCGCGGCGGTCGCCGATCGCGAAGGGGTGTAAACGCACGATTTGTGACAGAATTGTCATCAAGCCTGTGGCCAAGCGCTCCGCCGTTCGCTATGGCCTCCCGCATCCGCCCAATAGCTGCGAAAGCGTGCGATCCCGATGTCCAAACCTGCAATCGACAAGGACCTCAAACGTGTCCGGCAGTTGCGCGAGGCGACTCACGCCACCTCCCGCGCCGTCGCGGCGCCGGGCCTGGCGCTGGTGTTCCTGCTCGCCGCCCTGATCTGGGCGACGTTTGCGGTGTCGAGCGGTCCGCAAAGCTATCTGGTGGTCATTGCCACAGTGATTGCCGCCTATATGGCGCTCAATATCGGCGCCAATGACGTTGCCAACAATATGGGCCCGGCGGTGGGCTCAAAAGCCCTCACCATGGGCGGGGCGCTCGCCATCGCCGCCGTCTGCGAGGCGGCAGGCGCGTTGCTGGCCGGTGGCGATGTGGTCACCACCATCTCGCGCGACATCATCGCACCGGGCACCGAATTGGGCACCACCACCTTCATCATGATCATGATGTCGGCGCTGCTGGCTTCGGCCCTGTGGGTCAACCTTGCCACCATTCTGGGCGCTCCGGTTTCCACCACCCATGCGGTGGTCGGCGGCGTGGTTGGCGCGGGGGTGGCTGCGGCAGGGCTTTCGGCCATCATCTGGCCCACCGTGTCACGCATTGCCGCCAGTTGGGTCATCTCGCCGCTGATGGGCGGGCTGATGGCGGCAGGTCTGCTCACCATCGTTAATTTCACCATCCTCACCAAAAAGCAGAAGACCGACGCGGCGCGGGTCTGGGTGCCGGTCTATGTGGCCCTGATGATCGGCGTTTTCGCCATGTATATGTCGATGAAAGGCCTCTCCCGCATCTGGTCTCCGGAGGGGCATATTGTGCTGCTCATCGGTCTGGTCGCAGGCGGCGCAGGATGGGTTCTGGTCCAGCCCTGGGTCCGGGCGCGCACCGAGGGCATGGACAATTCCAACAAGCAGGTCGGCACCCTGTTCCAGCTGCCGCTGATCTTTGCCACCGCGCTGCTCTCGTTCGCCCATGGGGCCAATGACGTGGCCAACGCGGTCGGTCCCTTGGCGGCCATTGTCGAGGTGGTGCGCACCGGCGGCGGGGCGGGCGACAATGTCGAATTGCCCCTGTGGGTTCTGGCCATCGGCGCTTTGGGCATTTCCCTGGGGCTGGCCCTGTTCGGGCCGCGCCTTATCCGCACGGTGGGCGAAAAGATCACCAAGCTCAATGAAATCCGCGGCTATTGCGTGGCGCTGTCGGCGGCGATCACGGTGCTGATCGCCTCGGCCTTCGGCCTGCCGGTGTCGTCCACCCATATCGCGGTCGGCGCGGTGTTCGGGGTCGGGTTCCTGCGCGAAGGGTTCACCAACAAGGGCATCCGCAACAAGGCGGTCAGCCCCGAAGGGGTTTTCCTGCGCACCGATCACCTCAACGCCACCGCCGAAGAAGCAGTCGCCAATTTCCAGAAGCGCCAGCGCCGGTATCTGGTGCGCCGCGACCACGCGATGTCGATTGCCGCCGCCTGGGTGATCACCGTGCCTGCTGCGGCGGTTCTCTCGGCGCTGATCTATTGGGCGATGATGCTGCTGTTTGGCGTTTGATCCCCGTTGTCACGGGCGCGGCGATTGTCGGCCCGGCCCGGGCCATCAGAGCCTGACGTTTCGCGCTTCCCCGGCCGTCAGGCGTTCCCGCTGCGCCAGCGCCACGGCCACATCGGCCAGGCCCTCATGGGTAATCAGGCGCTTTGCCTCGGGCACCAGCGCCCAGTGGCGGTAGCGCATGCCCATTTCCTTCCAGTCATCGCGCTGCTTGGTCACCAGCAGCGGAAAAATCTTCACCTCGATCGGCTTGGGCCGCTCGTCGGTCACCGGCAGGACATACGACCCGATGGGCCGGGTTTCGATCTCGCCCTCGACGCCTGCTTCCTCATAGGCTTCCTGCGCCGCGCTGTCCCAGGGCGTCATGCCCTCGATCTGCCCGCCCTTGGGAAAGATCCACTTGCCCCGTCCGCGCGAGGTGACCAGCAGCACCACCACCTGCCCATCGACGATCCGATAGGGCAGGGCGCCAAATTGCGGCCCCGCCGGCTCGACCGGTGGCCGCCGAAACATCGAAAGCAGACGCAAGGGCATAAAAGAACTCCGCAACCCGATCAGCACCCGCGATTTACGATGATTTGCATGGGTGGGTCAAAGCACAACATGTGAATCGTCGGCGGGGGATTGTGCATAACCCGGCCCGGGGTGCTAAAGATATGTCGCGCCTTGGGGCGAATCCCTTTTCCCGATCCAGTTTGCGAGGGCTTCAGGACTGATGACCGTCGAAATCGACATGGGCAAGACGCGGACCGCCACGCCGGCCCGGCTCGATCTCGAAGAGCTTCTCGCCACGCGCCTTCTGGTGCAGGGCAATTCCGGCTCGGGCAAGTCCCACCTGTTGCGGCGGCTTCTCGAACAGAGCGCCCCATGGGTGCAGCAATGCGTCATCGATCCCGAAGGCGATTTCGTTACCCTCGCCGACAAGTTCGGCCATGTGGTGGTGGAGGCCGACCGTTCCGAGCAGGAGTTGACCCGCATCGCGGGCCGCATCCGCCAGCACCGGGTATCGGTCGTGCTTTCGCTTGAGGGGCTGGAGGCCGATGCCCAGATGCGCGCCGCCGCCGCCTTTCTCAATGGGCTGTTCGATGCCGAACGCGATTTCTGGTATCCCATGCTGGTTGTGGTCGACGAGGCGCAGCTGTTCGCCCCCGCCGTTGGCGGCGAAGTGTCTGACGAGGCGCGCAAGGTTTCGCTTGGCGCGATGACCAACCTCATGTGCCGGGGCCGCAAGCGCGGGCTGGCGGGGGTGATTGCCACCCAGCGTCTGGCCAAGCTCGCCAAGAACGTCGCCGCCGAAGCGTCCAATTTCCTCATGGGGCGCACCTTTCTCGATATCGACATGGCCCGCGCTGGCGATCTTTTGGGCATGGACCGGCGCGGCACCGAGATGTTCCGCGATCTGGAAAAGGGCCATTTCGTTGCGCTCGGCCCGGCGCTGTCGCGTCGCCCGCTGCCCATCCTGATTGGGCCGGTCGAGACCAGCGCGCGCTCGACGTCGCCCAAGCTGATGCCGTTGCCCGATACTGGAGCCGACGCCGCCGATCTGATCTTCACGCCCAGCCCGGAGGAAGAAATCCGTCCCCTGCCGCGTCGGGTCAGCCCGCCCGCGCCGCGCCCCACCGCCGATATCCTCGCCCAGTTGAGCCGCCCCGTCCCGGCGGCCGAGCCCGAAGCCCCGTCGCTCTTCCCCGAGGTCGACGCCGCCGAGCGCGAGGCGGGAATCGATGTGGTGCTTGCTGAAATCCTTGAAGATCCCGACGCCAGTTTCCGGTCGGTCGCCGTGCTGTATCAGGACTTTCTCGTGCGCCTGCGCATCCGCCGGGTGCCGGGCACGCCGCCCGATCTCAACGATTTCAAACGCCGCTTTGCCGTGGCGCGGGCCGGTGTCGATACCGAAGCCGCCCAGTCCGATGACTGGCAGGCGGCGCTCGATCTGGCCCGCACGCTGCCCGATGATGTGCAGGGCGTATTTCTCATGGTCGCCCGCGCCGCCGTCGAAGGGCTGCCCTGTCCGTCCGATGCGACGCTGGCCCGCGCCTATGGCAGCCATTCCGCCTCGCGCGCCCGGCGTTTGCTGACCTATTTCGAGGACCGGGACTTGGTGGTCCTGCGCGAGGATTTCTCCGGCCGCCGCATCGTCGCCTTCCCCGACCTCAACGCCGAGACCGCCCCCGGCGACGCCGCGGGCCCCGCCGACCTCCCCGACCCCCGCGCCGCTGCGGAGTAGATCAGGCGGCTCCCGTATCTTTCTTCCCTGCTCCCACGAGGGGAGAAGCGCAAGGGATCATCCCCGCCGCTGATCCACACGTCCACCGAGCATACTGGTTCCCGGGTCTTCGCCCGGGATGACCTCTGGTGCGCTGATCAGGCCCGTACCTCCCACCCCCACCGCCGTCATCCGTGACGCTGGAATTGATGCCCCCCATCCCACGCTCTGCGCGCCAGCGTTTTATGCCGCTCTTGCCCCCCCCACCGCCGTCATCCCGGACTTGATCCGGGATCCAGTACACACCAGCGCTTCCGTCCCTGCCGCGGTCCCAACCATATGAGCCCCCTTCTCCCCCAGGGGAGAAGGGTGGGGATGAGGGGGCGCTGAGCCAAAACAAACTCGACCGTTCGAGAAGGCCTCCCCCTTGCGCCGCCCACAAAATCCGGCGACATACCCCCATGCGTCCCACCGATCCGCTCCCCATCGATGCCGTCCTGCCCGAGATCACCACAGCGCTGGAGGCGGGGCCGAACGCGGTGCTGGTCGCCCCGCCGGGCGCGGGCAAGACCACTCGGGTGCCGCTGGCGCTGCTCGATGCGCCGTGGCGCGGCGATGGCAGGATCATCATGCTCGAACCGCGTCGCCTGGCCGCCCGGGCCGCGGCCCGGCGCATGGCGCAGACGCTGGGCGAAGCGGTGGGCGAAACCGTCGGCTATCGTGTCCGCCTTGACACCCGCGTGTCGGCCCGCACCCGCATCGAGGTGGTCACCGAAGGCGTCTTCACCCGGCTGATCCTCGACGATCCCGAGTTGACCGGCATCGCCGCTGTCCTGTTCGATGAGTTCCACGAGCGCAGCCTCGATGGTGATCTGGGGCTGGCGCTGGCGCTCGACGCCACCGCGTTGCGGCCCGATCTGCGGCTGCTGGTCATGTCGGCGACCCTCGATGGCGCGGCGGTCGCCTCGCTCCTGGGCGAAGCCCCCGTCATCTCGTCCCAAGGCCGCGCTTTCCCGGTCGAAACCCGCCACATCGTTCCCGCGCCCACGGCCCGCATCGAGCAGACGGTCACCGCCGCCGTGCGCCGCGCGCTTGATGACGATACCGGCTCGATCCTCGTCTTTCTCCCCGGTCAGGCTGAAATCCGCCGCACCGCCGAGGCGCTCGCTCCAATGCTTGGCCCCGATACCGATATCGCGCCGCTGTATGGCCAGTTGACCGCCGCCGAGCAGGATCGCGCCCTCCAGCCCAGCCCGCCGGGGCGGCGCAAGGTGGTGCTGGCCACGTCCATCGCGCAGACCTCGCTGACCATTGAGGGCGTGCGCATCGTCATCGATTCCGGCCTGTCGCGGCTGCCGGTCTATGAGCCGGGCACCGGGCTGACGCGGCTGGAAACCCGGAAAGTATCTCGCGCCGCCGCTGATCAGCGCCGGGGCCGGGCAGGGCGCACCGAGCCGGGCGTGTGCTATCGTCTCTGGCATGAGGGGCAGACGGCCAGCCTCGTCGCCTTCGATCCGCCGGAAATCCGCGAGGCCGATCTCACCGGCCTCGTCCTCGATCTCGCCGGCTGGGGTGTCAGCGATCCGGTCAGCCTTGCGTTTCTCGACCCGCCGCCCGCGCCCGCCTGGGCCGAAGCGGTTGCGCTGTTGCAAGGCCTTGGTGCGCTCGACGTCAATCAGCGCATCACCGCCCACGGCACGCTGCTCGCCCGATTGCCCCTGCATCCGCGGCTTGGCCACATGATCGCCCGCGCCGCCCCGGAAGGCGCGGCCATGGATGCGGCATTGCTCGGGGTTCTGGTGGGTGAGCCGGGACTGGGCGGCAGGGACACCGATCTCTCCACCCGGTTCGATCGCCTTCGTCATGACACCTCAAAACGCGCCGCAGAGGCCAAGGCGCTCGCTGCCCGCTGGGCCAAGGCTGCGAGCGGAGGCGGGGGACTACTGGGGGCCGATCTGGGCCGCCATCTGGCCCGCGCCTGGCCCGATCGCGTCGCCCAAGCGACGGGGCAGGGGCGGTTTCGCCTCGCCAATGGCCGTCAGGCCCGCCTCGATGAAACCGACAGCCTCGCGCGCGAAAAATTCCTCGTCGTCGCCGAAATGACCGGCACGGCGGCGGGCGCCGTGATCCGCGCCGCGCTGCCCGTCGATCTGGCGACTATCGAAGAAGAATTTGCCGGTCAGATTCACTCTGTCACCGATCTGGCCTTCGATCCGGCGTCCAAAGCGGTGCGCGCCCGGCGTCAGCGTCGGCTCGGAGCCCTGCGCCTCGAAGATGGCCCTGCCGCCATCGATGATCCGGATGCTGCCGCCCCGCTCCTTGCGGCAGGCATCGCCAGTCTCGGCATCGGCAAATTGCCCTGGAGTCGCGAGCAGACCGCGTTGCGTGAGCGCGCCACCTTCCTCTACCGCACGCTCGGGCCCGATTGGCCCGATCTCTCCGATGACGCTCTGGCCGAAAACGACGCAGACTGGCTCGTGCCCCATATCACCGGGCTGGCCCGGCTCGATGCGATCACCGCTGACAATCTTGCCGCCGCGCTGTTCGATCTGTTGCCCTGGGACAAGCGCGGCGAAATCGACATCCTGCTGCCCTCGCATTTCACCGTGCCTACCGGCAGCCGCATCCCCATCGATTATGCTGCCGAAAACGGCCCGGTGCTGGCCGTGCGGGTGCAGGAGCTGTTCGGCCTCGACACCCACCCCTCGATCGCCGGCGGCAAGGTCAAGTTGCTGCTGTCGCTGTTGTCGCCCGCCCGTCGTCCCATCCAGACGACACGCGACCTGCCCGGTTTCTGGCGCGGCAGCTGGAAGGATGTGGCCCGCGACCTGAAAGGCCGCTATCCGCGCCACCCCTGGCCGGATGATCCGCTCGCCGCCCCACCCACCAACCGCGCCAAACCGCGCGGCTAGCGCATCGGATCTAGATTTCCGCCGCTTTGCCCATCGCGCGCCAGCGCTGGCCGAGGATCAGGTCGGTGGCCTCTGCGGCAGGCAGGGGCGCGCCAATGGCGTAACCTTGCAACACGGCGCAGCCCATATCCGCAAGGATGTTCATATGTTCGCGCGATTCCACGCCCTCGGCGATGGCTTCGATGCCCAGCGACGCGCCGATCTCGATGATCGAGGCGACCAGCCGCCGCTGTTCGATTGATCCGGTGATCGGGCGCACCAGTTGCCGGTCGATCTTGAGCCGCCTCGGACGCATCTGCAACAGGCTGACGATCGAGGCATAGCCGGTACCGAAATCGTCGATTTCGACATCGATGCCCAACTCCTTGATCTGGTCGATATTCCACGACACCGGCGTGTCGCGTTCATCGAGATAGATCGATTCCACCAATTCGAACGCCACGGTTCCCGGCGCGATAGCAAGGGTTTTCAGCGAGTCTATCAGCCCCGGCTCATTGAGCCGCTGCGCTGAAATATTGACGGAGATGCGCGGCACCACCAGCCCCGCCGCCGTCCAGTCCCGGTGCTGGGCCAGCGCCTGCTCCAGGATGATCTTGTCGATGGTCGCCACCACATTGAGGTCGTCGGCAACCGCCAGGAACGCGTCGGGCTGCAACAGGCCCCGGGTCGGATGCCGCCAGCGCACCAGCGCTTCCACCCCCACGATATCGAGGGTCTGCGCATCCACCTGCGGCTGGTAGTAGGCGACGAAATGATCATTGTCGATCGCGACGAGAACATCGTCGGCCACCCGCTTGGCGGTGATGATTTCGGCCTGCAACTGCTCGGAAAAGAATTCGGCCCGGCTCCGCCCCATCCGCTTGGCCCGATACAGCGCGATATCGGCATTGACCAGCAGGGATTTGGGCGCCACCCGATGCGCATCCCCGGTGGCGATGCCGATGGACACCCCGAACCGGCACTCATGGCCCTCATAGGCGACCGGGCGGCGCATGGCGGCGATGATCCGTTCGGCGATAGCCAGAAGGCTGGCGTCGGATTTCTCGCCGATGCACAGGATGACGAATTCGTCACCGCCGATCCGCGCCACGAAGTCCGAGGGCCGCACCGCGCCCTTGAGCACATTGGCCGCGTGGATCAGCATGGCATCGCCCGCCGCATGCCCCAGCGTATCGTTGATCTGCTTGAACCGGTCGAGGTCCAGATGCAGGATCGCCATTCTGCCGGGGCTGTCGGTTCCGCGCCGGCTGAGCATGTCGAGCACATCGTCGAGATAGCGCCGGTTGGGCAGACCGGTCAGCGGGTCGTGCATGGCGTTGTGCTCGATGCGTGCCTTTGCCGTTTCCAGTTCGAAATTCTTGGCCTCGGCCTGAATCTTGGCCTGCAACAGCGCGTCGGCCAGCCCGGCATCGGCGGTGGTGTCCCAACTGACGCCCACGACGCGTGGCGAGGTTCCCGGCTCCTGGAATGCCGTGCCGATGGCCCGGATGTGGCGCACTTCGCCATCGGGCAAGACGATCCGGAATTTGGATTGGTAATGGCCGCCCGAGCGGATCGCCTCGTTGAAATCGCGCTGGGCCCGATCCTGATCGTCCGGGTGCAGGCGGTTTTGCCAGTCGTCGTAATCGCGCGGTCCGCCATCGACCGGGTGGCCGTAAAGCTCGTTCATCCGGCTGTCCCATGCGAACGTGCCGGTTACGATATTGAGTTCCCACACGCCCATTTGCGAGGTGGCCAGCGCCAGTTCCAGCCGCCGCGAAAGGCGCGAAAGCTCGATCTCCCGGCGCCGCTGGTCGATCATGCGCCGCCGCCGCTCTTCATTGAGCCGGCCCAACAGGATGACCGGCACGAGGATCAGCGCCGCCGCCAGCCCCATGCCCACCCGCAGGGCCGCGGTGTTGGGCGGGGTCTGTTCCCACCCCCCGGCGGGCACCGCCGCGATCGACCATCCGCCCCAGGGCAGCGCCACGTCGGCCCGCACCGGGTTCTGCGCGACGATTCCGGCGTCGCCGTAAAACACCCGGCTGTCGCTTTCATTGCCATCGCGCCCGGATATGGCGATGGCGATCCCGTCATCGAGCGCGCTGATGCCGGTTTCGGCATAGAGCCGGTCCGCGTCGATCACCGCCGAAACGATGCCCCAGAACGTCTCTTGCCCCGCTGCGTTGGTATGAAAGACCGGAAACCGCCCCACAAAGCCGCGTCCGCCCTGCACCAGATGCATCGGCCCGGCGAGGATGATGTCGTGAGTGTCGCGCGCCCGCAAGGCCGCGTCGCGCTGTTCCGCATTGGTGGTGTAATCGAGCCCCAGAGCTTCCCGGTTGTCGTCTTCGGGATAGACCATTTGCACCACAAGATCGGGTGCCGCCGCGACGCTGCGCAACTGGTTGTTCTGGGCCAGCAGATAGCCCGCCAGCGCCGCAAAGCGCTCCTGATCCATGTCCGGCTCGGTGCCGATCACGCTGACCAGCCCGTGCACCAGCTGCAGGTTGGAATTGATCCCGCCTTCGAGCAGCGCCCGCACAACGCCCACCTTGTCGAGCACCATGGTGCGCTGGGCCTGTTCGTAGATTTTCTGGTTCTGGTGTTCGGCGTAAAGAATGGAAACCCCGATGACCACGAGGGCAATCAGCGTCGGAATATTGCTGATCGCCACCAGCGTCCGCCACGCCCGCCTCAGCCTGCCCTGCGCTTTGCTTGCCACGGAGCGCCTGCCCCCACCGCCATTTCAACGCTCCATTATCGTCGATTATGACTTAACGGCCCCTTTAAGCCCCTCACGCCCGGTCCCAACGCTTCCACGCACCCCTATCATCCCGGACCTGATCCGGGATCCAGTACCCGGCAGCGCTCCGGCTCTTGCCTTCCCGCCTGCCACAAGAGCCCCCTTCTACCCTTGTGGGAGAAGGGCCGGGGATGAGGGGTCGCTGAATCTCCGCTCGCACCACCGAGCATACTGGCTCCCGGGTCTCCGCCCGGGATGACTCCGATGGGTGTAATCGATCTGAGTTGCCCACCCAGTCCCACCCCCCAGCCCTGTCATCCCGGACTTGATCCGGGATCCAGTACCCTGCAGCGCTCCGGCTCTTGCCCTCCGGCCTGCCAAAACAGCCCCCTTCTCCCCTCGTGGGAGAAGGGCTGGGGATGAGGGGGTCGCTGAATCTCCACTCGCACCACCGAGCATACTGGCTCCCGGGTCTCCGCCCGGGATGACCCCGGTGGGCGTAATCGATCCGGAGCCGCCCCGCCGGCAGCGCAAGCAATGTGTCTCTCGCCCAGCTCTACCCCCCAAGCAGCCATTCATGCTCGGGCTGATTATGAAACCGCCACACCCGGTGCGGCCCCGCCATCACGTTGAGATAGTACAGATCATACCCATGGATGGCCGCGCAGGGGTGGTAGCCGCGAGGCACCAGCGTCGTCACCCCATCCTCGATCAACAGCGTTTCGTCGAGCGAGCGGTCGTCGGTATAGACCCGTTGGAAGGCAAAGCCCTGCGGTGGGTTGAGCCGGTGGTAATAGGTCTCTTCGAGATAGGATTCGTGCGGCAGCGCGTCCCGGTCATGCTTGTGCGGCGGATATGATGACGTATGCCCGCCCGGCGTGATCACCTCGACCACCAGCAGACTGTCGGCCACCCCGTCGGTTTCGGGCAGGATGTTGGTGACGTAGCGCGTATTGGTGCCCGCTCCGCGCGTTTCCTGGCTCATGGTCTTTGGAGAAATCACCGTCACGGCCCGCTCTGAGAGGGCAGGGGCCGAACATACCGCCAGTTCCACCGGCCCGCGCGCCGTGACGCGCCATTCGCTGTTCCCGGGGACATAAACGGCGGCCGGTTTGCCCTCGAACGGGCTCATCCGCCCACCCATTTCGCCCAGATCGACGCCACCGGCGCTGATCCGCGCCACTCCCGAAATCAGCACAAGGCACACTTCGCGATCGCCGGTCGCAGCGCTGACCTCTTGCCCCTCGGCGAGCTTATGCACCGCAAACCCCACATAGCGCCACCCGGCGCTCTGCGGCGTCACCTCGATCACCTTCCCGGTGCCTCCCGAGGGCTTGATCAACAAGTCCATCACGTCCTCCTCACTCCCCCAACCGCGCCTGTTCATCCCCCAGCCTTCCCCCACTCTCCACCGTCATCCCGACGTTGCCCCACCCCCAGCGCTGTCATCCCAGACCTGATCCGGGATCCAGTACCCGGCAGCGTTCCGGCTCTTTCCCTTCCGTCCGCCAAAAGAGCCCCCCTTCTCCCTCGGGGGAGAAGGGATGGGGATGAGGGGGGCCGCTGGGTCTCCATCCGCACCTCCGAGCATACTGGTTCCCGGGTCTTCGCCCGGGATGACCCCGGTGGGTGTGTTCGCCCCGGAGCTGCCCCACCCCCAAGCGCTGTCATCCCGGACCCGATCCGGGATCCAGTAACCGGCAGCGCTTCGGCTCTCTCCCATCCGCCCGCCTCACGCTCCCGTGCCCTCTGCCCTCACGTCACGATCGAAAACCCCGCCCGCTCCAGTTCCGTGCGCAAATACCCATATCCCATCTTGGCATAATCGAACGGATTGGCCTTTTTCGGGTCCTGCTCGGCCTCGACCACGACCCAGCCCTCATACCCTTCCAGTTCGGCAAACACCGAAGGATAATCCACCGCGCCATCGCCGGGCACGGTATAGACCCCTGCCAGCACCGAGCGCAGAAAGCTCCAATCCTCGGCATTGGCCTTGAGCATCACCGCCTCGCGCACGTCCTTTGTGTGCACATGGCCGATGCGCGCCCTGTGGTTACGCGCCACCCGCGCTGGATCGCCGCCGCCCCAGGTCACGTGGCCGGTATCGAGCAGCAGCCCCACCGCATCGCCGGTCGAAGCCATCAGCCGGTCAATCTCCGCTTCGGTCTGCACGATGGTGCCCATATGGTGGTGGTAAACCAGCCTGAGCCCGTATTCCTGGCGGAGCTTCTGCGCAAACGCAGTCAGCCGCATCCCGAACCGGCCCCACACCCCATGCGGCAGCACAGGGCGCTCGGACAGGGGCGTCTCCATCTGCCCATGAATGGCGTTGGATGTTTCGCAGGCGATCAGCACCGAACACCCCATGTCGCGCAGCAGCGTCGCGTGCCCGCGCACCGCGTCCAGTTCCGCATTCTCGTCACGCAGCAACAATTCTGTCGAATACCATCCCGACACCAGATGATGTCCATGCGCGTCGAGAACAGGCCGCAGCGCGTCGGCGGTGCGCGGAAACTTGTTGCCCAGCTCCATGCCGGTAAACCCCGCCTCCCGCGCTTCCGCGAGGCACGTTTCGAGCGGCGTTTCCCCGCCGATCTCGATCATGTCGTCATTGGACCACCCGATTGGGTTCGCTCCGATCCGGATCATCTCAACCTGTTCCTCGTCACACTGTCGATGTGTTGTACCACCACCCCCGCCCCCCTTGTCACCCTCAGCCTTCCGCCACACGCCCGGCGGACGTGAAAGTCCGGGCGTTGCCCCACCCACCACGGTCATCCCGGACCCGATCCGGGATCCAGTAATCGGTAGCGCCCCGGTTCTTGCCCACTCCCCGCCAAGCGAGCCCCCTTCTCCCCTCGGGGAGAAGGGATGGGGATGAGGGGCCGCTGAGTCTCTGCTCTCCTCTCCGAGCATACTGGATCCCGGGTCTCCGCCCGGGATGACCCCGGTGGGTGTGATCGCCCCGGAGTTGCCCCATCCCCAGCGCTGTCATCCCGGACTTGATCCGGGATCCAGTACCCGGCAGCGCTTCGGCTTTTGCCCATCCTTCGCTGAGCCTCGGGTCAAGCCCGGAGCAGCTCCGTGAAAGGCGCCCCCACAGCTGCCTTCCTCCGCCACCCCGGACTTGCCCCGCGACCCAGCATCCCCGCGCCGCGATTTGCCCACGCAAGATCACCCGATCCGCTGATCGCCCTTTCGCTCCTCATACGCCTCGCGCCGCTCGCGCACTTCGTCCCGCGCGCTCACTTCGGGCACGGCAACGTCCCACCAATGGCCCCCGGCCTCGGTGCTGATCAGCGGGTCGGTATCGATGACGATCACGCTGGTTGTTGTGCGCTCCCGCGCCGCCGCCAGCGCCGCTTCCAGTTCGGAGATCCCTGCCACCTTTTCCGCATGCGCTCCCATGGCGCGCGCGTGGGCAGCAAAATCGATTTCGGGCATCGTCTCATGCACGGTATCGGCGAACAGATTGTTGAAGTTCGCGCCACCAGTGGCCATTTGCAGCCGGTTGATGCAGCCAAAACCGCGATTGTCGAGCAGCACCACGGTGAGTTTTTGCCCCATCATCACGGCGGTCGACAGCTCCGAATTGAGCATCATGTAACTGCCATCACCCACCGTCACCACAATCTCGGCCTCGGGCCGGGCCAGCTTGACCCCCAGCCCGCCGGCGATCTCATAGCCCATGGTCGAAAACCCGTATTCGACGTGATAGCTCCCCGGACGCCCCGCCTGCCACAGCTTGTGCAGTTCCCCCGGCAATCCGCCCGCCGCACACACGACGATGGTGTTGTCACCCGCCGTGCGCTGCACCGCGCCAATCACCTGCGCATCCGAGGGCAGGGGGGCGTTGGTGGGTGCGGTCACGGCCTCGGCGGCATCGAGCCAGTCGCGCTTGCCCGCCTCGGCGTTTGCCTGCCAGCGCTCCGCTGCCCGCCATTCGCCCAGCCGTTCGCACAGCGCGTCGAGGCCCGCCTGTGCATCGGCCAAAAGCGGCAGTGCCCCATGCTTGCCTGCGTCAAAGCCCGCAACATTGAGCCCGATAAAGTTCACCGCCTCATTTTGAAACAGCGCCCACGAACCGGTGGTGAAATCGGCCAGTCGTGTCCCCACCGCCAGCACAAGATCGGCCTCTTCGGCCAGCCGGTTGGCCGCGCTGGTGCCGGTCACCCCCACCGATCCCATGTTGAGAGCATGGTCATGGGGCAGGGCGGATTTGCCTGCCTGCGTTTCCATCACCGGAATGCCGTGTGCGCTCGCGAACGTCGCCAGTGTTTCCGCCGCGCCCGAATAGAGCACGCCGCCCCCCGCGATCAGCACCGGCTTTTCCGCCGCCCTGATCGCTGCCACAGCCCTGTCGAGTTCGCCAAGGTCCGGGCGCACCCGGCGCTGATGCCACACCGTCCGGTCAAAAAACGCTTTGGGATAGTCATAGGCCTCGGCCTGTGTGTCCTGACACAGAGCCAGCGTCACCGGCCCGCATTCGGCCGGGTCGGTCAGCACCTGCAGGGCCCGGCGCAGGGCGGGGATGATCTGTTCGGGCCGGGTGATCCTGTCGAAATAGCGCGACACCGGTTTAAAGCAGTCATTGGCCGATACCGTGCCATCGGCAAAATCCTCGACCTGCTGCAGCACCGGGTCGGGCCGCCGGTTGGCAAACACGTCGCCGGGCAGAAGCAGCACGGGAAGGCGATTGACATGGGCCAGCGCGGCGGCGGTCACCATATTGGTCGCCCCCGGCCCGATCGAGGTGGTGCAGGCCATCATCCGTCGCCGAAAGCTGGCCTTGGCATAGGCGATCGCCGCATGGGCCATGCCCTGTTCATTATGGGCGCGATAGGTCGGTAGCGTGTCGCGCACCCCGTGCAGCGCCTCGCCCATCCCCGCGACATTCCCATGCCCGAAAATCGCCCACACCCCGCCAAACAGCGGCACGGTGTGTCCATCGATCTCGGTCTCCTGCGCCGCCAAAAACCGCACCACCGCTTGCGCCATGGTCAGCCTGACCGTCTCAACCATCCTCCACCTCCTTCCCGCACCCCCTCAACCTGTCCCCACTCCATTTTATACCCCGTCCCTATCCCACCACCGCACCTCCGAGCATACTGGTTCCCGGGTCTTCGCCCGGGATGACCCCGGTGGATGTGATCGAACCGAAGTCGCCCACCCCCCAGCGCTGTCATCCCGGACTTGATCCGGGATCCAGTACCCGGCAGCGCCCCGACTCTTGCCCCCGCCACCCGAGCCCCCTTCTCCCCCGGTGGAAGAAGGGCCGGGGATGAGGGGGCGCTGAGTTTCCACCCGCATCCCCCGTTCCCGCCGAACCGCTGCGCTCCCTCATCCGCCCTCCGGGACACCTTCTCCCCCGAGGGGTAAGAGTAACGAAACTCCATCGCCGTGCCCCCACCGCACCCCCGAGCATACTGGTTCCCGGGTCTTCGCCCGGGATGACCCCGGTGGATGTGATCGAACCGAAGTCGCCCACCCCTCAGCGCTGTCATCCCGGACCCGATCCTGGACCCAGTAACCGGCAGCGCTCCGGCTCTTGCCCCAGCCCCCGCCACACGAGCCCCCTTCTCCCCCTGTGGGAGAAGGGCCGGGGATGAGGGGGCGCTGAGTTTCCACCCGCATCCCCCGTTCCCGCCGAACCGCTGCGCCCCCTCATCCGCCCTCCGAGCCCCCTTCTCCCCCGAGGGGTAAGAGTAACGAAACTCCATCGCCGTGCCCGCACCGCACCCCCGAGCATACTGGTTCCCGGGTCTTCGCCCGGGATGACCCCGGTGGATGTGATCGAACCGAAGTCGCCCACCACCCACCCCGTCATCCCGGACCTGATCCGGGATCCAGTATCCGGCAGCGTCCCGGCTCGTTCCACCCTCCGTGACCCGAGCCCCTCACACCCCCCGCGCCTCCCATGCCGCGACCAGCCCCGCAAACCGCTGGGCCATATCCTCGATCGCCTCTGCGTCCCCCATCTCCCCCGCCATCCACTTCTGTGCCGCCCCGGCAAAAATCGTCCGCCCCACGGCAAACCCCTTCACCGTCCGCGATCCCGACGTGGCGCGGAACGCCGCCTGCAACTGCTCCGCCGGTGCCTCCAGCCCCAGCAGCACCACGCCCCGGCACTGGGGGTCGTTCGTCTCGATGGTGGCGTCGATCAGCGCCCACGCCTCCGGGCCTGCCTGCGGTTCGAGTTTCCACCAATCGGGGCGGATGCCCGCCTCGTAAAGCGCGGTCAGCACGCGCGGCACGGTATCAGTCTTCAGCGTCCCGTTGCGCCCCGCAATGATCTCGATCAAAAGCTCGCGCCCCGCCCGCTGCGCCGCATCATAGAGCCCGCGCAGCGTTTCCGTCTGCGCCTGCCGTAAATCTTCCGGGTCGTCGGGATGGAAAAAACACAGGCATTTGATGGTGTGGTCCACCGGCCATTCCACCAGCCGGCCGCCCACATCGGCGCTGAATTCAAACGCGAGGGGCCGCGAGCCGGGGCGTTCCACCGGCTTGCCGATCCACAATTCGTCCCCGCGTGATGCGGCAAACAGCGCCTCGCGCCCGTGCTTGTCGTCGAGCAGCATCCCGAACCCGTCGCGCCCCGCCGCCACCTTTTGCGCCGCGGCGACGGCCAAAAGCTTGAACGCCCCGATCCGCTCGTGCGGCACCCCCAGCCGGTCGGCCACATCTTCAAGCTGGCTGCGATGGTCGATGGCCAGCGCCATCAGGTTCGGGATATCCCGCCGCCGCCCCGTGGTTGCCCAGTGCAGATGGTTGAGCGCCTCGTCGCGCCGCAGCGCCCGTTCCGGGCTGCCATGCGCGAGGAAATACTGCAATTCCTCAAAGCTGGGGATTTCCGAAGAGCACAACAGCCGCGACACGACAATCGCGCCGCTGGCATTGGCCCATGTGGCGCAGGTCGCCAGCGGTTCGCCCCGCAGCCAGCCGCGCAAAAATCCGCTCATGAACGCGTCGCCCGCGCCCAGCGTGTTGTACACCTCGATGGGAAACCCCTCGCCGACGGTCCCCGCTTCCAGGTCCTGTGGAATGTCTCCGTCATAGGCGATGCACCCCATAGGGCCGCGCTTCAGGACGATCGTGGCGGAGGTGGCCGATCGAATCGTCCTGAGCGCGGCATCCAGATCGGTCCTTCCGGAGCCGATCAGGATCTCCTCTTCCGTCCCCACCACAAGGTCGCAATGGGGTAAGACCTCAAGCAGTCGCGCCGACACCGTGTCCGAAGCGATATAGCGTTCCTCGCCCGCCGCATGCCCGGCCAGCCCCCATAGATTGGGGCGGTAGTCGATGTCGAAGATCACCTTCATGCCGTTGTCGCGGGCGATCTTGATCGCCTTGTGCTGCGCCGCCGCCGTGCTGGCTTGCGAAAAATGCGTCCCGGTCACGAGGATCGCCTCGGCGCTGGTGATGAAATCCTCGTGGATATCGGCTTCGGTGAGCGCCATGTCGGCGCAGTTCTCGCGATAAAACAGCAGCGGAAACCGCTCGTCATCTTCCACCGCCAGGATGGCCAGAGCCGTCAGCCGCTCGGGGTCGGTGATGATCCCTCGGGTCGAGGCACCCTCGCGCGCCATCTGCTCGATTATGAACCGCCCGAACTGCTCATTGCCCACCCGGCCCAGCCAAGCCGATCGCAGCCCCAGCCGCGCCGTGCCGATGGCGATGTTGGCCGGGCATCCACCCACCGATTTGGCAAAGCTGGCGACGTCTTCGAGGCGGCTACCGATCTGCTGGCCGTAAAGATCGACCGATGCCCGCCCGATGGTGATGACGTCGAGCGCGTCTTTCTGTTCACTCATCTTGGCTGGCCTCTCCCATGGACGTGATGACGTTGTCCTTTGCCTTCCTTTATGCGCATCTGGCCTGAAACGTCAATTCTGAAAGCCTTCGCTGACGGAATGTTTGTTCCAGTTCGAGGCTGGACTTTGCGCCCGGAATAGGAAAAATAGGCCTTGATGTTGGAGGTCGATGTTTCAGCCATTTCGACGCTGAACTCGTCACAAGTCCATGCATTTTTCAGTCAAGGTTGACACCAGCGGGAGCGAGACAATGGTGCGGTTCGGAATTCTGGGGGCGGGCCGGATCGGCAATGTTCACGCCCGCGCCATCGCCGGTTCAGGCCGGGCCAGCGTCGTTTCCATCGCCGATGCGATGCCCGCAGCCGCCGAGGCACTGGCCGGCGTGGTCGGGGCGAAAACGCAATCGGTAGAAGAGGTTATCGCGTCCGATGTTGACGCGATCCTGATCGCCACCCCCACCGATACCCACGCCGATCTGATCGAGGCGGCGGCCCGCGCCGGCAAGGCCATTCTGTGCGAAAAGCCGGTATCGCTGTCGGTGGCGCGCATCGAGGCTTGCCTGCAAGTAGTTGAAGATGCAGGCGTTCCTCTGATGATCGGTTTCCACCGCCGCTACGATCCCAACTTCGCTGCGCTGGAGCGGCGGCTGCGGGCCGGCGAGATCGGTGATCCCGAAATCATCACCATCACCTGCCGCGATCCCGCCGCGCCCCCCGTCTCCTATATCGAGCGCTCGGGCGGGCTCTATCGCGATATGATGATCCACGATTTCGACATGGCGCGGTTCCTGCTCGGCGGTGTGGAAATCGTGCGGGTGCATGCACTGGGTGGTGTGTTGACCGATCCTGACATCGGCAAGGCGGGCGATATCGATACCGCCAGCGTTCAGATGCAGACCGCCTCGGGTCAGATCGTCGTCATCACCAATTCCCGTCGCGCTACCTACGGTCACGACCAGCGTATCGAAGTGCATGGATCCAAAGGGCTTTTGCGCGCCGCCAATATCCACGACACCACGGTGGAACTGGCCAATGAGCGCGGCTGGACCGAGGACAAGATTCCCTTTTCCTTCGTCGAGCGCTATCACGCGGCCTACACCGCTGAAATCCACAAATTCCTCGATTTCCTCGCAACCGGCCAACCGCCCCGCGCCTCCGGCCACGATGGCCTGATGGCGCAAAAACTCGCCGAAGCCGCCAGCGAAAGCCTCAAAACCGGCCAGGCGATTTCCGTCGCCTGACTGCCTCGGAGCATAGGGTGCGCTGAACTCCGCCCGCACCACCGAGCATACTGGCTCCCGGGTCTTTGCCCGGGATGACCCCGGTATGCGTGGTCAGCTTCGGAGTCTCCCCACCCAACCCCCGTCATCCCGGACCTGATCCGGGATCCAGTAACCGGCAGCGCCTGCGGCTTCTTCTCCAGCGCCGCCAACACGCGCCCCCTTCTCCCCCTTGAGGGGGGAGGCGCCGGAGATGAGAGTGCGCCGAGCCTCCATCCGCACCCCCGAGCATACTGGCTCCCGGGTCTTTGCCCGCGATGACCCCGGTGTGCGTGGTCAGCTTCGGAGTTTCTCCACCCAACTCCCGTCATCCCGGACCTGATCCGGGATCCAGTAACCGGCAGCGCCTGCGGTTCCTTCTCCAACCCCGCCAAGCCCCGCCCAACGCGCCCCTATCGCTTCGCTTTGCGTCGGTCGGCCAGCGCCACGGCCAGTGCCATGGCCAGGGTCATGGTCGCGCTCATCGAGCGGAACCCCTCGAAATCGGCTTCGGCGATCTCGAACCAGGCATCGGCCTGCGAGGCGAGGGGGGAAAAGATGGAATCGGTGATGGCGACCACCCGCGCGCCCGCCTCGCGCATCTGGGTGGTCAGCGCCACGGTTTCGCTCGCGTAGGGGGTGAACGAGATGGCGATGACGGCATCGTTGCCATCGGCAAAGCCCGCCTGTTCCGCCGCCAGCCCGGCCACGCCATCGACGAGAATGGTGCGCACGCCCAGCTTGCCCAGCGCATAGCCCATATAGGATGCGACCGGGAACGAGCGGCGCAGCCCGACCAGATAGACCGTATGGGCCGCATCGAGCACCGTGAGAGCCTTTTCCAGAACCCGTGGATCGTGGCGCGCGCGCAGCGCCGCGATCGAGCGCAGCGAGGCGTCGGCGAACCCTTCAAGGATGGTCGAGGCGCGCGGCGCTCCGGCGTCGTGCTCGCGCAATTGCGCCATGCGCTCGTCATAGCCGAGCACCTGATCGCGCAGCCGCGAACGGAACACGTCCTGAAGGTCGGAAAACCCCTGATAGCCCAGCGCCTGCGAGAAGCGCACCAGCGTCGATGGTTGCACATGCGCCTTGGCGGCGATCGATGCGGCGGTGCCAAAGGCAACGTCGTCGGGATGGTCTAGAGCGTACTGCGCCACTTGTGTCAGCCGCGGCGGCAAATCCTCCCAGCGCGCCGCCACCCGGTCGCGCAGCGCCGCGAAATCGCGGGGCGGAAAATCCTCTTCGATCTGGCTGTCCATCGCTTTCCCGCGCGCCATTGGTCGTTCTCCCGCACCTTATCCCCGCGCCGCCCTGCGCTGCCATACTCGTCGCCGCGCTTTCCCCTTCTATTGGCCACACCTCCGCGACCGATTTTCAAAAAGCGCATGTATCGCGTGGTTTTCCCGGTGTTTTTGCACCCCGCAGGGCGATTGGCCCTTGACGCATTCTGCCTGAAATGGAATAAATATTCCACAAATATGAGCAGTGTATCAACTGTTCTATTCTGCGGCGCATGAAGCAAGGGAGGGCGACATGACGCAAACGGGCACTCCGCTGCTTGAAGCGCGCGGAATCGCCAAGTATTTCGGGGCCATAACCGCGTTGCGCGATGTCAATTTCCACGTCAATCCCGGCGAGGTGCTGGGGGTTGTGGGCGACAATGGCGCGGGCAAATCCACGCTGATGAAAATCCTGTCCGGCCTTTACCATCCGTCCGAGGGAGAGCTGATCTTCAGCGGCCAGCCGGTGCGCTTTTCCAGTCCCAAGGAGGCCCGCGCCAGGGGCATCGAGATGGTCTATCAGGACTTCGCCCTGGCCGGAAACATGCCCATTTACGAAAACATCTATATGGGCCGCGAGCCGGGCCTCAAGCTCGGGCCGATCACGATCATCGATCACAAGCGGGCCCGCCACATGGCGCAGGACCACCTCGACAATCTCCACATCAACGTCAAATCGGTCGAGCAGAACACCGAGGAACTCTCGGGCGGCCAGCGTCAGGCCGTGGCCATCGCCCGCGCCACCGCGTTCGACGCTCAGGTGGTGATCATGGACGAACCCACCGCGGCCCTTGCCATCAAGGAGGTGGGCAAGGTCCTCGATTTGATCAAGAGTCTCAAGGATCTGGGCGTTGCGGTCATCATCATCTCACACCGGATGGACGACATCTTCTACTGCTGCGATCGCGTGATGGCGCTCTATCAGGGCACCAATTTCGCCGAGAGTCTGTTGGCCGAAACCTCCCGAAACGAGGTCATCGGCTGGATCATGGGCACCAAGGGACACACAGAATCCCTTGCCCACGACCGGCTGCACTAAAGGGAAGGCGGCCCGTGCTGTACAATCCAAAACTGGCGAAATTCCTCGAATCCTACGGCATCGTGCTGGTCGTCATTGTCATGATGGTGGTCATCGCCCTGTCGCGTCCCGAGGTGTTTCTTACGCCCCAGAATCTCACCAACATCCTCAAGCAGAACGCGACGCTGGCCGTTGTCGCTCTGGGCATGTTCGTGGTGATCGTCACCGCCGGGATCGACCTGTCGGTCGGCTCGACCATGGCGTTGTCCATGGTGACGCTGGCGCTGGCCAGCCGCATGGGCCTGCCCTGGCCCATCGTGCTGCTGGTCGGCCCGCTGGTGGGCGTGGCGGTGGGCGTGGTCAATGGTATCGGGCTCACCTGGCTGAAATTGCCCCACCCCTTCATCATGACGCTGGGCACGCTCAACGCCGTGCGCGGCATTGCCTATCTCGTCACCGATGGCGCGCCGATCTCCGGCCTGCAGCCGCAGGTGCGCTATCTCGGGCAGGCCTATTACGACCTGGGCATCTTCGCCCCGCCCGCGGGCATTCCGGCCAGCCTTATCGTCGTCGCTGTCTGCGCTTTGGGCCTGTGGTTCTTTTTGGAAAAAACCTCCACCGGGCGGCACATCTACGCCATTGGCGGCAATCCGCAGGCGGCCCGGGTTTCGGGGGTCAACGTCGATCGGGTGCTGGTGCTGGTCTATGTCATTTCCGGTTTCATGGCCGGTCTGGGCGGGCTGTTGCTGGCCGGGCGCACCGATTCCGGGTTCCCCAACGCCGGCCTGATGCTCGAACTCGACGCCATCGCCGCCGTCATCATCGGCGGTGCGTCGTTCTTTGGTGGGCGCGGCACTGTCATCGGAGTTCTGGCCGGGGTGCTGATCATGGGTCTGCTGCGCAACGGGCTCAACATCAACAATGTCAGCTCGTTCTGGCAGATGGTGCTGATCGGCGTGGTGATCATCTTCGCGGTCTGGATCGACGTGGTCCGCCGCCGGGCTTCCGTGCGTCGGTAGCCCATGAGCCCGGCCTTCCGGTGCTCTCCAGCCGGAACGTCAGGGTTTCAAACTGGAGAGGAAATGGTCAAAGGGAGGACCACGATATGAAAGCATTGCTTCTGGCAGGTATAGCGCTCTCGGCCATGACTATGGGCGCGCACGCTCAGACTTTCGTTCTCGGCATGAAGGGGCCGGGGGCGGGCAACCCCTTCTGGGCCGCCGTCGAGGCCGGAGCCCGCGCAGCCGGGGAGGAACACGGCGTCGAGGTGATCGTCGTCGCCCCGCCGCAGGAATCCGACGTTCAGTCCCAGATCAACCAGATCGAGGATCTGATCGCCCAGGGTGTCGATGGCATCGCGCTGGCGCCCACCGATCCCAACGCGCTGGCTCCGGTCGTTGACTCGGCCATCGCGCAAGGCATTCCGGTGGTGTTTGTCGATACCCAGGGCACCAATGAGGGCGTGACCTTCATCGGCACCAACAACCAGGTCGGTGCAGCGCTCGCCGCACAATATATGTGCGACAACCTCGAACAGGGGGCCGATGTGGCCATCCTTCAAGGCTTGATCAGCCAGTCCACCGGGCAGGCCCGCGCGCAGGGTGCCCATGATGGGCTTACCGAATGCGGCCTCAACATCGTCGCCGAACAGCCCGCCAACTGGGATCGCGCCATGGGTCTTTCAGTGGCCGAAACCATCCTTGTGGGCAATCCCAACATCAAGGGCATCTTCGCGTCCAACGACAACATGGCGCTTGGTGCCGTCGAGGCGCTCAAGCAGGCCGCCATGCTCGACAGCGTGATGGTGGTGGGCTTTGACGCTAACCCCGATGCGGCCAATTCCATTCTCGCCGGGGAAATGACGGCCTCGATCGCGCAGGCTCCCGACAATATGGGGCGCTTCGGCATCGAGTCCCTGATTGCGCTGTCTAATGGCGAAACGCTTGAGGCCTGGGTCGATACCGGCACCGTGCTGGTCGATGCCTCGAATGCCGCTGATTACCAGTAACAGGCGGTATTGAGGGCCCGGACCTGTGACAAATGCAAAACGGCGCGACAAATTTCGCGCCGTTTTGTTGCCATGATCTTGCAAGTGCAGTGACAAGCCGGGTAGTCTAGAGGCCTTCGCGAGAGCGCGAAGGGCAAGAGCAACTTCCGGCGGTAATATGAGGCCTCTCATATTCCGCCGTCTTTTTTTATAAAAAGGCTGCTTGTCCCATGAACCCCCAGTCATCGACGCCCCGCCAGAACGGTCTTTTGCCCACAGCGCCGCTTGGTGTGGGCCTGATCGGCACCGGATACATGGGCAAGTGCCACGCGCTCGCCTGGAATGCTGTCGCTCCTGTTTTTGGCGATATCGCCCGCCCGCGCCTTGTCCATCTTGCCGAGGCCAATGAAACCCTGGCGCGCCAGCGGGGAAGGGAGCTGGGTTTTGAAAAAGCCACCGCCGACTGGCGCGACGTGATCGCCGACCCGCAGGTCGATATCGTCTCGATCACCACGCCCAACGCCTTCCACCCCCAAATGGCCATCGCGGCGCTGGAGGCGGGCAAGCATGTGTGGTGCGAAAAGCCCATGGCGCCATCGTTTGCCGATGCCGAACGCATGGCTGAAGCCGCGCAGGCCTCCGGCCGCATCGCCGCGCTGGGCTATAATTACATCCAGAACCCCGCCATCCGTCACATCGGAAAACTGCTGGACGAAGGGGTTTTGGGCAACGTCCATTCCGTGCGCATGGAGATGGACGAGGATTTCATGGCCGACCCCGATGCGCTGTTCTACTGGAAGAGCGAGGCCAGTTCGGGCTATGGCGCGCTCGATGATTTCGGCGTGCATCCCCTCTCGATCCTCACCACCCTGTTCGGGCCGGTGGAAAAGGTCATGGCCGATCTCGCCATGCCCTTTCCGCAACGCCCGACGTCCGATGGCGCGGCGCGCGCTGTGGAAACCTTCGATATCGCCCATATTCTGGTGCGTCTCGCAGGCGGCATTTCCAGCTCCATCGGCCTGTCGCGCGCCGCCTGGGGCCGCAAGGGCCGCATCGCCCTGCAAATCTTTGGTTCGGAAGGATCGATCCTGTTCGATCAGGAGCGGATGAACGAGTTCGCCCTGTTCACCCGCAGCGATGGGGCAGGGGAGGCGGGGTTCCGCACGGTGCTCACCGGACCGGTCCATCCGCCCTATGCTGCCTTCATCCCGGCGCCCGGCCACGGGCTGGGCTTTAACGACCTCAAGATCATCGAGGCGCGGGAAGTGATGCGCGCCATTGCCGGAGAAACGGCGCACATCATCGATTTTGCACAGGGCCTTGAGATCGAGCGCGCGGTGCACGCCATGGCCCATAGCTACCGCGAAGGGCGGTGGGTCGCGCTTTAAGCGGCCTGCTGCACTCCGACGGTTTGTCTCTGCCGTTCCTTCCACAGGATATAGCTCGACGCCCCAAGGATCAGCGCCGCACCCGGCCAGAAGGAAATCGACGGCACCTGTGATAGCACGATCCAGCCCAACAGCGTGTTGAGCGGCAGTTTCAGATCGTCAAACGGCTGCAGATAGGTGGCATCGGCGACCTTGTAGGACAGGGCGAGGAAATACTGCGCCGCCGCCGTCACCAGTCCCAGAAGTGCAATCAGACCCAGCGCGGCTCCCATGGGCAAGGCGAAATCGAACCCTGTCGCCAGTCCAGCAGGCAACGCCCCGGCCGGCAGTACCGCCACCGCAACCCCGAGGATCAACCCGAGCAGGAAGTGGTTGGGCGTGATCAGCACCAGCATATAGAGCGTGAGCGATTCCGGCTCCTCATCGCGCGTGAGGTATTTGGTGATCACCGACACCGTGCCCCAGCACAGCGCCGCCAAAACGGGCAGCAGCGAAGCGAAAGTGAATTGCTCGGTGCCCACCTGCGATACGAAAATCGCCCCGACAAACCCGGTGATGGTCGCTCCGAGGCGCTGGGCCGTCAGTTTTTCGCCCAGAAACAGCGTCGCGCCGATCAGGATGAAGAACGGCCCGGTCATCGACAGCGCCACCATCTGCCAGACGGGGACGCCCACGGCGAACCCGAAGGCAAAGAACTGCACCCCCAGCGCCGACAGAAAGGCGCGGGTCTGATGCCAATAGGGGTGCCTCGTCTTGAGACGGGACAGCCCGATCCGCAGGATCAGCGGAATGGCGAACAGCGTCGCGATCACATATTGCCAGAACACCACGGCGGTCGAAGGCACGCCCATCTGATAGGTGATGATGGGGGTCAAAACGTTGATCGTGGCAAAGGTCAGCCCGGCGCAGAGCATGAAAAATGCCCCCAGAACCGGTGCGTGTGTCGAAGAGGAAATCTGGTTCATGGTCGTCCTTTCCGTAACCAGTTTCCTCAGGGTTACGGGAGACGACACCTCGCGTGCCCACCTCCGCATGCGGATCGGGCACGAAAAGACGCAATCCCGTTCTCTTTCATCCGGACTATGACCGTCGGCTTCGGAGTTGCACCGAATCTGCTGACCCTTCCCGTAGGGGAAGGCGCTCGCGGGCTTGGGCCAAGGGCCCTTACCGCCGGTGGGGACTTTCACCCCGCCCTGAGAACGTTAGTAAAATGGCACTCAATCGGTGAGCGCCGAAAACGAAGATAAGAGTGAAATCCTTGCAAAGCAAGCGCGCAAAGAAAAAGGACTGCCCGATTGCTCGAACAGTCCTTCCATGAAACCGTCACGCAAGGTGACTGAACCATAGGTTCGGAGGGAGGGTCATCGCGCCGAGGGCTGCCTCGTCGAAACCACCTTACACCCAAAGTCACTCCCGCGTGCGCGGATCTCATTAGACATTGGACCACCTCCTTTCGAATGGTTGAAACTAGGGATCATGGTGACCTGATTTGCCGGTGCTGGCAACCCCTTCGCCTCAGCGCCCGAAGTCTCGGTCGATTGCTGTCCTCAGGTCAGCACGTAGCGGCGGCGATATTCGCTCGCGGCAAACACCAGCACGACCGCGATCACCACCCCGCCAACCAGAGACACCCAGTCGATCCCGGTCAGCATCAGCGCTGCTAGTTCCAGCCCGTTCCAGGGCTGGCCCGCCAGCCAATAGCCTTCGAAATCGAGCCCGGCAAACCGCAATTGGAAGCGCTCCGACAGGAACGGCCAGACCACGCCCTCGTCGAGAATATTGCGCCGGATCACCACCCGCTCGATCATCCCGATCACCACCGGTATGAAAAACGCCAGCGGAATGGCCCAGCGCCGAAAGGCGGTGGCCAGCAATCCCACCCAGGCGAAAAACGGCAGGTACCACAACAGCGTCAGCGCAAACAGCACCACCGCCGAAACCATCACGTTGACCCACGCGCCCGCCGCCTGACCGATATCGGGTGGGGCAAAACCGGGCAGCAGGCTGCCGATGGTCAGCGCCGGCAGATAGGCGATGATCCCGGTCAGCGCCAAGGCCAGAAGGATGGCGGTGGGAAACACCGTGAGCGACGCCGCCATTTTCGATCCGAGTATCTTGAAATCGCTCTGCGGCATCGATTTCCAGAACAGCATCGAATTGGAGCGGCTGTCGGCCGAAAACGCATCGCTGTAATAGAAAAACAGCATAATGATCAGATACGCCAGCCAGGCCGCCGCCCCGAGCGCAAACGCCGTTTCGTAAAACCGCAGCGCCGTGCGCGGCGCGCCCGATATCCCGACACTGATGTCGGTGCCGAGCATCGAATAGAGCGCGCCGAGCAGGAACAGCGTCAACAAGATGATGGGTCCGAATACGAACGCGCCGCGATGTTCGAGATATTCACGCTTGATCAGGGCAATCATGGCTTGCATCACGCGGCTCCCGTCTCGCGCTGCATCAGCGCAACGAACAGGTCCGACAGGCTCGGGGTCGAGACATGCCCCAGCGGCGCCAGTTGCGCACTATCGACGCCATCGAAAATCATCACCGTTTGCCCGAACCGTGTTTCGGTAAACACCGGCCCCAGCGCCCTGGCCGCCTCGATCTGCGCCGGGTCTGAAATCACCAGCTGGGCAAACTGCGTGGTCACCGTTTCCATCGGCATGTGGACGATCAACTTGCCGTCGCGGATGAACATGATGTCCGAGAGCATGAATTCGATCTCGTCCACCTGATGGGTGGTGATCAGCAGCGTACGATCCTCGGTCATGTAGTCTTCGAGCAGCCTTCGGTAGAACCGCTTGCGGTAGGTGATATCGAGGCCCAGCGTCGGCTCGTCGAGCACCAGCAGTTTCGCATCGATCGCCATCACCACCGCCAGATGCAATTGCGCCATCATCCCCTTGGAGAGGGTCTTGATCCTCGCTTCTGGCCTTATGTCTGTGCCCGACAGGAAATCGCGCGCCTTGTCCGCGCTGAATTTGGGATGGATATCGGTCAACAGCGCAAACAACTCGCGCACGCGCAAAAAGCGCGGCAGGCTGGCGACGTCGGAAATAAACGCCACATCCCGCATCAACCGCGCCCGGTTGGCAAACGGTTCGAGCCCCAGCACCTCGATCTGCCCCTCGCATTGGGTCAGCCCGAGCAGGGCGTTGAGCGTCGTTGTCTTGCCCGCGCCATTGTGGCCGACCAGCCCGTAAATGCGTCCCGCCGGGATGTCGAAATCGAGCCCGTGCAGCACTTCGGTCTTGCCGAACCGCTTACGCAACCCGCGCGCGGAAACGATTGTGGCAGGTGCGCTCATTGGCTGTCTCCGTCCGGGAGTAAATCTGTGATCGACAGGCCCAGCGCGGCGATCCGTGCCGCGATCGCGGGCCAGTCTTCATGGAGGAATTTTTCTTTCTCATAGGCCAGCAACGCAGCGCGCGCGCCCTCGGTCACATACATGCCCATGCCCCTGCGCCGTTCCACGGTGCCCAGGTCAACCAGCGACTGATAGGCCTTGGTTACGGTGAGCGGATTGACCGCCACCTCCGCCGCCACCTGCCGCACCGACGGCAAGGCTTCGCCCTCGCCAATGGTTCCATTGAGAACCATTTCGATCATCCTTTGACGGATTTGCAGAAATATCGGCTGATCATCGCGCCACTGTGTCATGCAGCTTTTACCTCAGTGTGCTACATAACTACTACACTGCTTTGGTGGCGTCAATTTTAAATGACAGCCTCCAGCCCGGAATTTCACGTCCCCCTTTGGCGGCTTCCCTTCTTCCAAAAGAGGAAAGCATCAAACTCTACGCTCCAACCCCCTTCTCCCCTCGTGGGAGAAGGTGCCCCGAAGGGGCGGATGAGGGGGTGCTGAGCATCCTCGCTCACCGCCGCGCGCGCTGAACTTCAGCGCACCCTTCACCCCATCCCTCTCCCGGGGGAGGGGGCTTCCTTCGCTGCGCCTGCGATCCTCCCCCACCTCCGAGCATACTGGATCCCGGGTCTTCGCCCGGGATGACTCCGGTGGGGTAACGTCCGCAGCGCTTTCCCACCCAACGCCCGTCATCCCGGACTTGATCCGGGATCCAGTAACCGGCAGCGCCGCCGCTCCATCCTCACCGCTGCCCCCGAACCACCCTGCACTTATCCCCGCACCCGAAATCTCCCCCATACTCTCCCTCACGACCCCGCTTACATGGACGCAAGCGCAACGAACGTTTGGGTGGGATCGGTTCGGGTTCCTCATGGGTCGCCATGGGGAAGGCCCAAAGCGGACAGATGGCCGGATGTGGATACCAGGTGGGCAAAAGCCCTCCCACGTCGCACCGGGGAAACCCGGAGGGGCAGGCGGAAGAGGCTGGCAGAAAAAGTGGTCTTTGCACTTTTTCGTTTCGTCAGCCGACCCAGGACAAACTGGGAGGCTGGCAGAAAAAGTGGCTCCCACTTTTTCGTTTCGACCAGCCGACCCAGAATAAACTGGGCGGCAGGCAGAAAGGCCGGTCTTTTCCCAACAACCCCCAGCCCGAGAAAGCCGCCATAAGCCAAAAATCCCGGACGCGTGGGGCGATGATCGCTTCATACTAAACAAAAATGTGCGGAGCGCTCATCGCCCCATGCCGTTCATCCGACCCAAGCCCCGAAGCCTTCGGCTGTCGGGCGCATGAGCCTGCTTTGAAAAGCCGTCTATCGCACCACCGTGATCCGTTCCGCCGCCCGGGTCACCCCCGTATAGAGCCAGCGTTGCGCTTCCTCGCGAAAGACGAAGCTCTCGTCGAACAGATAGACATGGTCCCATTGGCTGCCCTGCGCCTTGTGCACGGTGAGGCAATAGCCATAGGTAAATTCGTCGTATTGGCGGCGCAGCTGCCAGCTCATTTCGGCGTCGTCGCCGGTGAAAAAGCTCTGATGGGTGCGCACCTTGGTTTGCACCGATGTCCGGTCGGCATCCTCGGGGTCGATCAACATTTCCAGCGTGCCGCCCGCGCGTTTGCGGATGGTGTTGAGGGTCCAGATCTGCCCGTTAAGCAGGCGCTTTTGCGGATTGTTACGCAGGCACACCAGCCGGTCGCCCTTGACCGGAATATCGGCGGGCAGGCCGCGCAATTCTCGGATGCGGTTGTTGTAGTCGAGCCGTGTCTTGTTGCGCCCCACCAGCATCTGGTCGGCGGACAGCACTTCGGCCTGATCCACCTCGCGGCGCGATACGACCTTACTCTCGCCATAGGTGCCATAGCTGAGCCCGCGCCCCTCGCGAATCGCCAGCGACAATTCGACAATGGGGTTGTCGCGGGCCTGCCGGTGGATTTCCGTCAGCATGATGTCGGGATTCTTGGCGGTGAAAAATCCCTCGCCCTGCACCGGCGGCAACTGGAACGGATCGCCCAGCACCAGCACTTTGGTGCCAAAGCTCAGCAGGTCGGTGCCCAGGACCTCATCGACCATCGACACTTCGTCGATGACGATCAGATCGGCGGTGGCCGCCGCGGATTCCGGGTCGAGGACGAAGCGCGGCTCGCCCTCCTTTTCCGAAATGCGGGTGTAAATCAGCGAGTGGATCGTCGAGGCACCCTTGCAGCCGCGCCTGCGCATCACCAGCGCCGCCTTGCCGGTAAACGCGGCGTATTTGACGGTTTCGACATCCTGAGCCAGATGCCGGGCCAGCGTCGATTTTCCAGTTCCGGCCCAACCGAACAGCCGGAACACCTGCGGCCCGTCCGGGTCCTTGAGCCATCTGGCAACGGCCTTGAGGGCCTCTTCCTGCTGGCTGGACCAGGCGACCATTTGTGGGACAAACTCCGGCAACGGAAAATGGGAATCACTTGGCGGCCAGTATTGCCGTCCGTGGCGTCTGGCGAAAGGCCATTCGTGAACGCAAACAGAAAGAGGCAGCGATGCAGCCCCAGGACGTACTCGACTTCTGGTTCGTAGAACATGGACCCAGCGATTGGTATTCAGGCGATCCCGCGTTCGATGAACGCTGCAAGGAGCGCCTGAGCGCGGTCCATGCAAAGGCCGTGCGCTCCGAACTGTGGGCGTGGCGGAAGACAGTAGAGGGGCGGGTGGCCGAACTCGTGCTGCTCGATCAGGTGTCGCGCCAGCTGTTCCGGGGCGATGCGCGGGCCTTTGCCGCTGACACCATGGCGCTCGCGCTGGCGCAGGAGGCTGTTGCCCAGGGGCTCGACAAGGACCTCGATCTGCACCACCGGCTGTTTGTGTACATGCCCTATGAGCATGCGGAATCGGCAATTATCCAGGAAGAATCCGTGCGGCTGTTCGAAAGCCTGGGCAGCGATGATTACCTGTCCTATGCCCTCGAACACCGTGACACCATTGCCCGTTTCGGCCGGTTCCCGTTCCGCAACGCGGCGCTGGGGCGTCAGTCAACGCCGGAGGAAATCGCCTATATGCAGGAGCGTGACGGCAAGGCGTACTGAGGCGGGGCAAAAGCGCGCACCGCACCAATGGAGAATGGGTCTCGGCCCGGTCTGACGATAAAACGGGCGCTTTACTGCCCCGGAGCCCCGAAAATGAGCGCTGCGCCTCTGCCCGAACACCCCTATCGCGATGCCGTTCTGGCAGAGCTGCACGCAAGGCCGGTCGAACTGGTCGCGCCCAATATGCGCGTGCGGCGGCTGGTGTTGGGGGTGCCGACCCGCTCCGGCGCCATGGGCGCGGCCATGGATCAATTCCGTCGCTTTGCCGAGGCCAATGGCCATCACATCAAGGACAGGGCCACCCGCCAATATCAGTTCGTCACCAAAGCGCGGGTCGCCACCTGGGAATTCCATACCGAATTCATCACCATCACCTGGCACACCAAGCTTGAGGACACCGTAAGCTGGCCCGACGATATCGGGCTCGACGCGCTCGAAGAGGCGGAACTGATCGGGGCCATGCGCGTCGATATGATCGACGATCCCGTTCTGCCCGATCGGGTGTTTCCCTCGTTCAGCCCGACCAGCCTGTGCCTGGTTTCGGTCGAACACGGCAACGCCCAGGTGGCCGCCGATTTCATCCCCGATGACAACAAGTTCATCCGCTTCGAATTCGCTGCGGGCAAGCTTTCGCCGCTGCGCCGCGCCATCGCTTTGCGCCGGATTCTCGAAGTCGAGACGTATCGCACCATGGCGCTGCTGGCGCTGCCGCTGGCCCGCCAGACCGCGCCAGCCCTGCGCGCCGTCGAAATGGAACTGACCGACGTGATGGCCGATCTGACCGGGCTGGAAACCACCGAAGCGGTGCAGGAGCGGCTCAAGCGCCTGCACGATATTTCCGTGCGCTCGGGTCAGATTTCCGAACAGCTCAACTATCGTTTCGCCGCCTCTTACGCCTATGGCGCGATTTTGCAGCGCCGTCTGGAAAAGCTGCGCGAGGCGACCATCGGGCCGGGATCATCGCTGTCGAGCTTCATTGGCAACCGGGTCGAGCCGGCGCTGGCCACCTGTCAGGCCATGGACAAACGGCTTGCCGTTCTGCTGGCAAAGCTGGAGCGCGCCGTCGAACTGCTCAATGTCCGGATCAGCCTCGACATGCAGATCCAGAACAAGGCGGTGCTGGAAACCATCGCCGAGACCGCCAAGAGCCAGTTCCGGCTCCAGCACGCGGTCGAGGGGCTATCGACCATTGCTATCACCTACTACCTGATCGGTATTCTGGGTTACACCCTTGCCGGGCCCCTCGAAATGAACGGGTGGGACAAGACCCTGGTGATCTCGATCTTGTCCCCGGTTGCCCTGTTGCTGGTATTCTTTGGGCTACGCGCTCTCAGGAATGGCTTTATGCGCTCTCAGCAAGAACGGCCCTCGAAACCAGCGCGCCGTAATGGCCGATGACGACCGACGCGGTTTTATGGCCGGCTGCCGCAGCAATTTCGGGCGTTGCGCCCGCCAGCCGCGCCGCGAGGTAGCCGGCATTGAAGCTGTCGCCCGCGCCGGTTGCGTCGACCACCTTATCCACCTGCCGCGCCGCCACCCGCCAGCGCTGATCGCGGGTCACGACCAGCGCCGCGTCGGCACCGTTCTTGACCAGAACCTCGTCGCACCCGGCGCTCAGATAGCGCTCGGCGGTCGCCGCATCGTCGGCATCCCCGAAATAGGGGACTTCATCGGCATGGGTGGGCAGCACCACATTGGAAACCGAAGCTGCAAGGGTAAGCGCTTCGACCACGCTTTCCTTGTCGGCCCACAGGGCAGGGCGGATATTGGGATCGAACGCCACAAGCGCGCCCGCCGCCTTTTTCGCACCGATGGCCGAAATCAGCCTCTGGCGCGCTTCCGGCGCAAGAATGGCGAGGGTGATGCCGGAGAAATAGATCAGATCGGCGCCGGACAGGGCCGCTTCGAGCACCGCCGCATCGTCGGCCAGCATCTTTGCCGCCGAGGTGTCGCGCCAATAGGAAAAGTGCCGGTCGCCATCGGCCTGATGGATCATGTACAGCCCGGCGCGTTTGCCGGGGATGGTGCGGATTGCGCTGGTATCGATCCCGGTTGCCGCGATGAACTCCGTCATCTGGCGCGAATAGATGTCGTCACCCACGGCGGTGACATACCCCACCGACCACTCGCCGCCCAGCAGCGCATTAAGATAGTAGGCGGTGTTGAACGTGTCGCCGGCAAAGCCCAGCTTATAGACGCCGCCTTCGCCGCCGCTCATCTCGATCATTGCCTCGCCGATCGAGACTGCCTTCTTGCCCATGCCAATCCTCATAGTCCGGTTGAGGTGCGACATAACCCATCCGCGGGCGGCGAGAAAGTCCCCTCGTCTTTCGGGCGCAGCCGCGTCTCCCGTCATGCCCGCCCATCATGCCATTGTCATGGATGCGCTATATTGCCATTGTCATGATTGACCACCCATTTGCAGTGAGTACAGGAAACAGCGTGAACCCGCGACCCGAAGCGGGCCGGACCTTTTCTCCGGGCCCAGGCCTGCTGGTTGGCGCCGCAGCCGCACTGATCGTTCTGGCGCTGCTGGGTTTCGGGCGGCTGGCGGTCGCCGATGCGGCGATCACAATCGGGATGATCGCCATCGCGACCCTCATTACCCTGCGTTTTGGATCGACTCGCCGCCCGGCAGTATACGAAATCGAGATCGTCCCCGGCCTGGGTGCGGAAGCCCGGCGATTCGCCGATATCCTCACCGAGCCGTGCCTTGTCATCAACGAACGCTCGGTTCTCGAATACCTCAATCCCGCTGCGGCGCGGAATTTCCCGCGGGCCCGTCTGGGTGATCCGCTCGCCTTCACCCTGCGCGATCCCGATCTGATCAACGCCATCGACACGGCGATCGCAACCGAGCTGCCGCAAAACAGCACGCTGCATATCGCGGTTCCCAATGACGTTTGGTACCGCGCCTCGGTGGTGCCCTATCGGATGCGCGAACACGATCGTCTGCAAATCGTCATATCTCTTTATGATTTCACCGAGCAGAAGCGCACCGACCGCATGCGCACCGATTTCATCGCCAATGCCAGTCATGAACTGCGCACGCCGCTGACCTCGCTGATCGGATTCATTGAAACGCTGCAAGGCCCGGCTGCAAAAGACGAGGTCGCGCGAACGCGGTTTCTTGGCATCATGCGCGCCCAATCGGAACGCATGTCGGGGCTGATCGATGATCTTTTGTCCCTGTCGCGGCTTGAATTGCGCCAGCACGTCAAACCCACCACCGAGGTCAACCTTAACCTGCTGCTGCGCGAAGTTGCTGAAAGCCTTGAAGCCAAGCTCGAAGGCAATGGTCTTACACTGGATCTGCAACTGCCCACCGAACCATCAATCGTCATCGGCGACCGGCAGGAGCTGTTCGAGGTGGTCGAAAACCTCGCCGACAATGCCATCAAATACGGCGGTGGGGGCGGGCGGATCGAAATCGCTCTGGAGCAGCGCGAAGGCCGGACTGGGCCGCTCCATGCCATTTCGGTCACCGATTTTGGGGCCGGGATCGAGGAGGAGCACGTCCCGCGCCTCACCGAGCGCTTTTACCGGGTCGATGCGGAATCGAGCCGCCGCAAGAAAGGCACCGGGCTGGGACTGGCCATCGTCAAGCACATCGTCTCGCGCCACCATGGCCAGTTGGCCATCCGCTCGAAACCGGGAGAGGGAACACGGGTCGAAATCCTGCTCCCGCGCTGATGCCGAGTCTGTCACATTGCCGTGTCAGAGAGCATTTTCCCCAAGTCCTGTCGAAAATAACCCTTCAATATCAGTGATATGATCCGTCATCGAACTGTCATCGAAGCGACATAGAACCTTCAGTCGTGGGTTCTAGGTTTGCGCCTGTTAGCGATGGGGCCGCACAAGACGGCTCCACCAGACAGGGGCTCAACGCCCGGACGCTTCTGACACGAAGGAAGATCAGAGTCATGAAATCCGCACTTTACGCCAGCGCCGCGCTTGTGGTTGTCGCCGCCCTCGGCACGACCGCTGCCCAGGCCCAGACCCGCGACACCATCCAGATCGCCGGCTCCTCCACTGTGCTGCCTTTCTCCTCGATCGTTGCCGAGGAATTCGGCGCGGTGTTCCCTGAATTCAAGACGCCGGTGGTCGGCTCGGGCGGCACCGGCGGTGGCTTCAGCCAGTTCTGCCAGGGCGTCGGCGCCAACACCATTGACATTGCCAACGCCTCGCGCGCCATCAAGGATGGCGAGCGTGAAGCCTGCAACGCCAATGGCGTCAACGACATCCGCGAAATCCAGTTCGGCTATGATGGCATCGTGTTCGCGCTGTCGGCTGACAAGGAAGATTTCGCTCTTACCCCGGCACACATCTATCAGGCCGTTGCCGCTCAGGTTCCGGTTGATGGTGCGCTGGTCGATAACCCCTATACCAACTGGTCGCAGATCGATGCGTCCTTGCCGGACCAGCCGATTTCGCTCGCCATCCCGGGCACCAATCACGGCACCCGCGAAGTGTTCGACCAGAACGTCGTCGAAGCCGGTTGTGAAGCTGTGGGCCTGCCCGAAGGCGCTGCCGACGATGCCTGCACCACGCTGCGTCAGGACGTCGTCATCGAGATCGCCGGTGATTACACCGAAACCCTCGGTCGTCTCCAGGCCAACCCGGACACGGTCGGCGTCTTCGGTCTGTCGTTCTACGACCAGAACCGCGACACCCTCAAGGTTGCAACCGTCAATGGCATCGAGCCCAATCTCGAAACCATTGCCGCCGGTGAATACCCCGTGTCGCGCCCGCTGTTTTTCTACGTCAAGGGCGAGCACCTCGATACCATTCCGGGTCTGGCTGAATATGTCGAGTTCTTCCTCTCCGATGCCATGATCGGCTCGGGCGGGACGCTTGAAGCTGCCGGTCTGATCCCGCAGCCCGCCGATGTGACCGAAGCCGTCCGCGCCGCGTTCGCCGGTCAGTAATCCCAAACTGCATCTCGGGTCGCGCCTCAACGGCGCGGCCCATGTTCTACCGACCCACTGAACAAGGACCATCCGCTTGAACGCCTTGATGGTTGCAACCCTGTTATTGGCGCTTGTGGCTCTGGCCTATCAGGTCGGTTGGTCGCGCAGCCGCGCTCTTGCTGGAACCGGTCCAAACCGATTTCATTCCCGTTTCCATTATCACGGCATTCTCACCGCGCTTTGGGCACTGGCCCCGGTCGTTCTCGTTCTCGGCCTGTGGGCGCTGTTCGGCGATACCGTCACCAACGCCTATATCCGCTCCTTGCTGCCGCCCGATATCGTCGCTGCTGGTGGGACTGAACTCGCCAACGCTGCCGCGCGGGTGAGGGCCCTCGCATCGGGCTATGGCGTGGTCGGGGAGGTCAGCGATTACGAGGCATCTGCCGGAGATGCCCTGTCGCGGTTTCAGGTGATCGTCACCCTTTTGGTGATTGGTGCGGGGGCTGCCTGCAGCATCGCCGCGCTGCTCTATGCCCGCCGCCGGATCACGCCCCGATTACGCGCCCGCAATGCGGTTGAAAGCGCGATCACCGCGCTGCTGGTCGCCTGTTCCGGCATTGCCATCCTGACCACGGTGGGCATCGTCGCCTCGCTGGTCACCGAAGCCATTCGGTTTTTCACCTTCGTTCACCCCCTCGATTTCTTTCTCGGCACGGTCTGGAACCCGGTGTTTTCCTCGACCGGTGGAGGCAGCGGCAGTTATGGTCTGCTGCCCCTTCTCTGGGGCACATTGATGATCGCGGCCATCGCCATGTTCGTCGCCTTGCCTGTTGGGTTGATGACGGCGATCTATCTCAATCAATACGCTCCGCCCCGCCTGCGCTCCGTGGTCAAGCCGGTGGTCGAAATCCTCGCGGGTATCCCCACCATCGTTTACGGCTTTTTCGCCCTCACCACGGTCGGGCCGTTCCTGAGCGAGATGGGTGCGGCTGTCGGCATCGACATACGCAGCACCAGCGCCCTGACGGCGGGTCTGGTCATGGGCATCATGATCATCCCGTTCATTTCGTCGCTCTCTGACGATATCCTCAACCAGGTGCCCGCGGCGCTGCGGGACGGTTCGTATGGGCTGGGCGCGACCCAATCGGAAACTATCCGCCGGGTGCTGCTGCCGGCCGCCCTGCCGGGCATCGTCGGCGCGTTCCTGCTCGCGGTGTCGCGGGCCATCGGCGAGACCATGATCGTGGTGCTGGCTGCGGGCAACAGCCCGGTGCTGCGCGCCAATCCGTTCGAGCCGACATCGACGGTGACGGTCTCCATCGTCAATCAATTGACCGGCGATACCGATTTCACCGGTCCCCAGTCTCTTGTGGCTTTCGCGCTCGGTCTGACCCTGTTCGCCGTCACTCTGTGCCTGAACGTCGTCGCCCTCTATATTGTCCGCCGCTTCCGGGAGCAGTACGACTGATGTCATCGTCGCCCTCCAATCCGTCACAAGACCAAGCCAGCGCTCGGCGCGCCGTGGTGCGCGCGGGTTTGGCCCGCCGTCATCGCACCGAGCGTGCCTTCCGCTTTGCCGGCCTGCTTGCCGTCATCATGGCCTTGGGCGTCGTCGCATCGCTGTTCGCGACCATTCTGGGCAAGGGTCTGCCGGCCTTCCAGCAGCCCTACATCACCGTCGCCGTCACCTTCGATCCCGAGATCATCGATGTCGGGCCGGAACCGGTGCGTCAGGCCGGCCAGTCGGATGCCGATTTCCGGGCCGCCTCGCTGGCGTGGCAGCGGCAATTGGCGATGCTCAACTGGAACGCCATCATCGAGCACTCCATGCGCGAGCTTGTGCCCGACGGGTTGGAAATCGACACCCGCGCTCTGCTGTCTGTTGTTGAGACCAGCGAGCGCCACCGTGTGCGCGAATTGCTGGTGGCCGATCCCACGCTTCTGGGCCGCACCGTCACTCTCGATCTTCTTGCCTCGGCCAATGTCGACAACTGGCTCAAGGGGTCGATCGACCGCTCGTTGCCCGACGCGCGCCAGCAATTGACCGCTCCGGCCCGCCAGCTCTCCGATCAGCTCTATGCCGATGGCGTCATCCATATGGGCTTTTCCTGGTCGATCCTCACCAATGTCGACAGCCGCGCTGCGCCCGCTTCAGCCGGGCTGGCCGGAGCGTTCATGGGTTCGCTTTATATGATGCTGGTGGTCATCGTGCTGGCGGTGCCTATCGGGGTCGGCAGCGCCATCTATCTCGAAGAGTTCGCCCCCCGCTCGCGTCTCACCGACCTGATTGAGGTCAATATCAACAACCTCGCCGCCGTGCCATCCATAGTGTTCGGCCTGCTCGGTGCTGCCCTGTTCATCAACTATTTCCGCCTGCCACTGTCGGCGCCGCTGGTCGGTGGCCTGGTGCTCACGCTGATGACGCTGCCGACCATCATCATCGCGACCCGCGCCGCGCTCAAGGGCGTGCCGCAATCGCTGCGGCAGGCGGCGCTGGGGCTGGGGGCGTCACGCACCCAGATGGTGTTCCACCACGTCCTGCCCATGACGCTGCCATCGATCCTGACGGCGACCATCATCGGTGTCGCGCAGGCGCTGGGCGAAACGGCTCCTTTGCTGCTGATCGGCATGAACGCGTTCGTCGCGCAAATTCCATCGAGCCCAATCGATCAGGCGACCGCGCTGCCCGCGCAGATTTTCCTCTGGCAGGGCAATGAAAACCGCAATTTCTTTGAAGCGCGGACCTCGGCTGCGATCATGGTGCTGCTGGCCCTGATGATCGCCCTCAACGCAGTGGCCGTATTCCTGCGCACCCGTTTGGAACGCAACAAATGACCACATCCATGCTCACCGGAAGGAGCGCTTCCGACATGTCCGCGACCGTACTGGAAACAGCCACTCCCGTGCACCAGACCGTGCGCACCCCCGATCCCGATGCCCGTCCGGTCCGCCTGCGTGCCGAGGACGTCTCCGTGTTCTACGGAGAAAAGCAGGCCCTGTTCGATGTCTCGATCGACATTCCCGAAAAGTCGGTGTCCGCTCTGATCGGACCCTCGGGCTGCGGCAAGTCCACCTTCCTGCGCTGCATCAATCGCATGAACGACACCATCGAAGGTTGCCGGGTCACCGGGTCGATCCTGCTGGACGGGGAAAGCCTCTACGATCCGGCGCTGGACGTTGTGGAATTGCGCGCGCGCATCGGCATGGTGTTCCAGAAGCCCAACCCGTTTCCCAAATCGATCTTTGAAAATGTCGCCTACGGTCCGCGCATCCACGGGCTGGCCCGCAACAAGACCGACCTTGAGGAAATCGTCGTCACCTCGCTGCAAAAGGCCGGGCTGTACGAGGAGGTCAAAGACCGGCTCAACCAGCCCGGGACCGGGCTTTCCGGCGGCCAGCAACAGCGCCTGTGCATCGCCCGTGCCATTGCCGTTGGCCCCGAAGTGATCCTGATGGACGAGCCATGCTCGGCGCTCGACCCGATCGCCACCGCCATCATCGAGGAATTGATCGATGAATTGCGCGCCAATTACACCATCGTGATTGTCACCCACTCGATGCAGCAGGCGGCCCGCGTCTCGCAAAAGACCGCGTTCTTCCACCTGGGCAGACTGATCGAGGAAGGGCCGACCGAAGAAATTTTCACCAACCCGCGCGAAAAGCGCACCCAGGATTATATCACCGGCCGTATCGGCTAAAACCCGCAAGGTGCGGCGCGAACAGTGGCAGCCGGTTTGAGGCAAGGACACGAAAAACATGCCCAGCAATGATCACATCGTCACATCCTACACCGATGAACTCACTGAGCTGGCGCGCGCCATCTCTGAAATGGGCGGGCTGGTGGAAAAGGCCATCGTCAATGCCACCGACGCGCTGATCCGCTCGGACACCGAACTGGCACTCGCCACCGTCGCCGCCGACAAGAAGGTCGATGCGATGCAGAGCCAGATCGACGAGATGGCGGTATCGATCATCGCCCGCCGCCAGCCCATGGCGCAGGATTTGCGCCTGGTCATCGCCTCGATCCACGTCGCCAACGATCTTGAGAGAATAGGCGACATGGCCAAATCCACGGCCCGCCGCTCAACCCAGATCGAAGGGCTGGCCATGTCGAGCCAGTTCAAGAACGGTCTGCGCCATATGGGCGAACTGGCCCTGCGTCAGGTCAAGCTGGCGCTGGATTCCTTTGCCACGCGTGACAAGGATATGGCGGTAGAGGTCGTTGAGCGCGACACCGAAGTCGATGCGCTTTACGTCTCGCTGTTCCGCGAGCTTCTTACTTACATGATGGAAGATCCGCGCAACATCACCATGTGCACGCACCTGTTGTTCTGCGGCAAGAACCTCGAACGGGTCGGCGACCATTCCACCAATATCGCCGAACAGGCCTATTTCCTCGCTACCGGCAGGCCGCTGACTGCCGATAGCGAGGATTTGAAGCGCGAGCAGATCAAGAGCTAAGCCATGAATCCCAAAGTTCTTGTCGTCGAAGACGAAGCCGATCTGATCGAACTCCTGCGCTATAATCTTGAGGCGAACGATTTCGCGGTCGCAACGGCAGAGGATGCCGAAGAGGCGATGTTGCGGATCGCCGAGGGGGTGCCCGATATCATCCTGCTCGACTGGATGTTGCCCGGCACGTCGGGCATCGAGATTTGCCGCCGCATCCGCGCCCGCCCGGACACGGCCAGCATCCCCATCATCATGCTCACCGCGCGCGGCGAGGAAGAGGAAAAAATCCGCGGTCTGGCGACCGGTGCCGATGACTACGTGGTCAAGCCCTTCTCGCTGCCCGAGTTGATGGCGCGCATCAATGCCCTGTTGCGCCGATCCAACCCCAAGCTGATCGCAGCGGTGCTCAAGGCTGGTGATATCGAGATCGATCGCACCACCCATCGGGTGAGCCGCTCCGGCAAGGAAATCCATCTCGGGCCCACCGAATACCGCTTGCTGGAATATCTCATGGGCAATCCCGGACGCGTTTATTCGCGTGAGCAATTGCTCGATGGCGTGTGGGGAACAGATGTGTATGTCGATGAACGCACCGTTGACGTCCATGTGGGACGCCTGCGCAAAGCCATTAACAAGGGGCGCGCCAAGGACCCGATCCGTACCGTGCGCGGCGCGGGCTATGCCTTCAACGAAAAGTTCATTGTCGATTGAGCTTGCCCGATTGCGCGCCGCTCCTGCGCGCCCACAGTGACGAAAGCGCCAAAATGCGATAAGCCGATGCTCGCCGGAATCCTCCGCCCGCACATCAGGCTGCGGCGGACCGGATAAACTTGACTTGACGGATATAGTTTATGCGCGTTAGGTCCCGGACGTCATCGAAAGCGTTTAGAGCATGTTGCGCAGATTTTTTTCCTATTATGCGCCCTATAAGGGGCTGTTTTTCCTCGATTTCGGCTGCGCGGTCATTGTCGGTCTGCTCGAACTGGGCTTCCCTGTCGTTGTCCAGCTCTATGTGGATTATCTGCTGCCCAGTGAGAACTGGTTCTGGATTCTGGCCGCTGCAGGCGCCTTGCTGGCGGCTTATCTGCTCAACGCGGTGTTGCTCTCCATCGTGAACTATTGGGGCCATGCGCTGGGTGTCGGCATCGAGACCGATATGCGGCGGCAGGCTTTCGATCACCTGCACAAGCTCTCGTTCCGCTATTTCGACAACAAGAAGACCGGCCATCTGATCACCCACGTCACCAAGGACCTGGAGGAGGTTGGCGAGATCGCCCACCACGGGCCCGAGGACGTCTTCATCGCCATCATGACCTTCATTGGCGCTTTCATCATCATGGCGCTGATGAATCTCAAGCTTGCCGCGCTGACCCTGTTCGTCGTCCCGGTCTCGGCGTTCCTCGTCTTCAAGTACGGCAGCGCCATGACGGCAACGTGGAAGAAGCTCTATAGCCGGGTAGGGGACTTCAACGCGCGGATTGAAGAATCCATCGGTGGGGTGCGGGCCGTGCGCGCCTTTGCCAATGAAACCCACGAGCGGCGGATGTTCGAGGGCGACAATCAGAACTATCGCACCACCAAGCTGGCCGCCTACCGGATTATGACGGCCTCGATTTCGATTTCGTATCTTTCAAAAAGTTTCGTGCAGTTGCTGGTCATGCTTGCCGGCACCGCGCTGGTGATCCGGGGTGAGATCACCTATGGCGCGTTTGTCGGCTTTCTGCTGCTGATCAACGTGCTGTTCCGCCCGATCGACAAGATCATCTCGGTTATCGAGAGCTATCCCAAGGGCATCGCTGGCTTCAAGCGGTTCACCGAACTCATCGACACCGAACCCGACATCGTCGACAGCTCCGACGCGCGCAAGGTGTCCGGGCTCAAGGGCGATATCGTTTTTGACCAGGTGCAGTTTTCCTATGCCGCGGACCGCCCAATCCTGCGCGATATTTCCCTCGATATCCGGGCCGGGGAGACGGTGGCGCTGGTCGGGCCCTCGGGCGCGGGCAAGACCACCATCTGCTCGCTGCTGCCGCGCTTTTACGAAATCGACAGCGGTGCAATCACCATCGACGGCATCGATATCCGCGCCATGACCCAGGATTCCCTGCGCAGCCAGATCGGCATTGTGCAGCAGGATGTGTTCATGTTCGGCACCTCCATCCGCGACAACATCGCGTATGGCCGGCTGGGCGCGACCGATGAGGAGATCATGGACGCGGCGCGCAAGGCGCAGTTCGATAGCGTGCTCGCCCAACTCCCGGAAGGTCTCGACACCATGGTCGGAGAGCGCGGGGTCAAGCTGTCGGGCGGGCAGAAGCAGCGCCTGGCGATTGCCCGCATCTTCCTCAAGAACCCGCCCATTCTCATTCTCGATGAGGCAACCTCTGCTCTCGATACAGAAACCGAAATGCAGATCCAGCAGGCGCTGGCGACCTTGTCGGAAGGGCGGACGACATTGGTTATCGCCCACCGCCTGGCGACCATTCGCAATGCTGACCGTATCGTCGTCATCGAGGATGGACGCATTGCCGAACAGGGCAGCCATGACGCGCTGCTCGAAAAGGGCAATGCCTATGCGAGGCTGCACAACGCCCAGTTCGGCGCATGGGCGGCGGAGTGATAGTCAGGTGCGATCGGAATGGGGCGTTTCCCGCGCCGGAAACAGCGCCATTCCAAGCGTCCAGCCCAGCCAGACCGCGCCCATCCAGCCCAGGATCGAGCCGATCCCATACGCCCCGGCCATGCGCCAGTGTCCCTGGGCCAAAAGCGTCATCATTTCGAGGGAAAACAGGGAAAACGTGGTGAAGCCGCCGCAAAACCCGGTGACGAGAAATCCCTCAAGCGTCACCGACGGATTGCGCCGGATCGCCCATGCCGCAATGGCCCCGACCAGCAGCGATCCCGAGATATTGGCCGCCAGTGTACCGGCAAACGGCCAATGGGGCAGCCAGGCGCTGGTCGGAAACGACAGTCCATAACGCGCCAGCGCCCCGGCCATGCCGCCAAGGGCGATCGCTCCGATCAGCCCGATCCGGCTCATGCCAGTCCCATCATCAAGGCAAAACCCGCCGCCGTGGCGCTGATGCACAAGACCATCGAGGCAGCGATATTGAGGATTGCCGCGCCGGCCTTGCCTTCGCGCAACAAGGTCAGCGTCTGCAAGGAAAAGCTCGAAACCGTCGTATAGCTGCCAAGAACTCCGGTGACGAGCAGCAGCCACGGCACCCCGGGCGAACTTGTCGCCCCGCCCGTCGGCAACAGCCATCCGGCCATCATGCCGATGAGGAAACTTCCCGTGAAATTGACCGCGAAGATTCCGAACGTGCCGTGCCCGAGCCGCACTGTCACGCGGCGCGCCACTTCATGGCGCAGCACCGCGCCCACGGCCCCACCCGCCCCGACAGTCACGATAGCAACAACGCCCGACATCATGGCGCGAGTTGAAGCCGATTCCATTGCGCTGTCGAGAGGCATGGGGCGGACCCCATCTTGACTAGGTGCGAACAGGACCTACATAAAGCCGTCTGAGAGGACGACCTCCCCCAATGACGGGTTTTCAGTTCGGGACGGCCCGAGTGCTTGCGCGCAATCGGAAAAGCGATGCTTTCCAACGGCGCGAAAAATCGGGAGATCCGAACATGCGTACTTTCTGGGATCGCGTCCGTCACGCGCTCTGCTTTGAGATCATCGGCCTGCTGCTGGTCATACCGCTTGGCGCACTGGCCTTTTCCAAGCCGCTGGGCGACATCGGCGTCGTTGGCCTCGTCGGGGCAACCCTCGCGACCTTCTGGAATTATTTCTACAATCTGGGCTTTGACCATTTCCACAAGCGGGTAACGGGCACGACGCTCAAATCGCTTCGCATGCGGATATTCCATGCAGTGCTGTTTGAAGCGGGCCTGCTGATCGTCCTGCTGCCGTTCATCGCTTGGTATCTGCAGATTTCCCTGCTCGAAGCGCTGATCATGGATGCAGCCTTCGCGCTGTTCTACCTGGTCTATGCCTATGTCTTCAATCTGGCTTACGATCGGATTTTCCCGCTGCCGGAATGGCGCAAGCCGCAACCGCAGCAGTGAGCAGAGGCCGCATCGCCTGATCCTTGCGAGCCTCCGATACGCCAACAAAAAAGCCCCCGGTCGTAGCGGGGGCTTTTTTCGTATCAAGTCCGATGCTCTAGCGCCGTCTGCGCTCCAGCTGGTGGTAGGCGCGCTTTGAGTGGAACTCGCAATAGGGCTTGTTCTCTTCCGCATCGCGGCCACAGAAGTGGAACTCGCTGCTGACCGGATCGCCGATTGGCCATTTGCAGGTCTTTTCGGTCAACTGCAGCAGCGAAATGCGCTCGGCGACCGGGATGAACAATTCCGCCGGCTGTTCGGCGATCTCCGCCGCCATCTGAGGCTGGATCTCGGGATCGATCTTGAGCGCCGTCGCGCCGATCACCGGCGCCGGATTGCTGCGTCGCTGGCTGACTGCGCTGGCAGCCGTCGAGGCGGTGCCGCGTACGCCGGGCGAACTGGTAGGGCGACGCGGGGCCGCGGGCCGCGGCGTCTTGGCGCGCGATGCGACGCTGGCCGGCTTGGCCCGCGCCGACAATTTCAGTCTGTGAACCTTGCCGATGACGGCGTTTCGGGTCACCCCGCCGCTGAGTTCCGCAGCGATCTGACTTGCGCTGAGCCCTTCCATCCACAGTTTCTTCAGGAGGGCAACGCGCTCATCCGTCCAGGTCATCATTATGCTCCAGGCCGTATTCAAAAAATCAGAGTCAATATGCTCGCGGACAAGCAATGTTGACCGCTGACATACTAACTGTCGTATGATGATGGGGTCCGCCACACGAGATGTCGTGTTCCCAATACCGCCATACTACACGGGCTGCAAAATCGGTTGCAAGGGCCGGGGCCGGACTTTCCCCGGTTTATCCCGTCTGTTCGTCCGCTTGTGCCGCAATTGATGGCGCCTGTTGCACCGAACGCACAGCCTGTGGGCACTCTTGCTCGCCCATCATTGTGGCGCCTATGAGTCAAGGGTGCGGCAGGCCGATTTTACGCCGGTTCAATTGACTTTTATGGCCACCGCCAGCATAAGCAGAACCTGGTAAGCGCGTGCCCGGACAGTCCAGGCGCGCTTTTCGTTTTCGAGGGGCGAAAGTCCCATTCCCGATAGCAACAATAAGGCTGAAATCGAAATGTCTGCTCTCTTTGGCACGTATGCCCGGTCCGAACTCGCCTTCGTGCGGGGCGAAGGCATGCGATTGTTCACAGAGGACGGCACCGCCTATCTCGATTTCGCCTCTGGCATCGCCGTCAATGCCCTCGGCTATGGCGATCAGCACGTGACCGACACCCTCAAGGCCCAGGCCGATAAGGTCTGGCACGTCTCCAATCTCTTCACGATCCCCGAACAGGAAAAGCTGGCCCAGCGGCTGGTCGATGCAACCTTTGCCGATGCGGTGTTCTTCACCAATTCCGGTGCCGAAGCGCTCGAATGCGCCATCAAGACGGCGCGGCGCTATTTCTGGGACAAGGGTGAAAAGCAGCGCATCGATATCATCGGGTTTACCGGCTCGTTCCACGGCCGCACCATCGCCACCCTCGGCGCGGCGGGTAATGCGGCCTACACCGAAGGGTTCGGGCCGATGCCGGGCTACAAGCACGTGCATCCGGGCGATCTGGCCGCCGTCGAAGCCGTCATCGACGGCAACACCGCCGCCATTCTGATCGAGCCGGTGCAGGGCGAGGGCGGTGTCACCGCCTTTTCCGATGCCTATCTCAAGGGCCTGCGCGAGCTGTGCGACAAATACGGCCTGCTGTTGATCTACGACGAAGTGCAGTGCGGCTATGGGCGGACAGGCAAGTTCTTCGCCTATGAGTGGTCCGGCGTTGCCCCCGATATCCTGGCCGTGGCCAAGGCCATCGGAGGCGGTTTTCCGCTGGGCGCGTGCCTCGCCACAGCCGAGGTCGCCAGGGTCATGGTGCCCGGCACCCATGGCTCGACCTATGGCGGAAACCCGCTGGCTTGCGCCGTGGGCAATGCAGTGCTGGACCGCATCCTGGCACCGGGCTTCATCGAGCATGTCGAACAGATGGGCAAGCTGCTGGCCTATGAACTCCAGCAGCTCATGCAGAAATACCCCGGTTACATCACCGATGTGCGTGGCAAGGGATTGCTGGCCGGGATCAAGATCACCCCGCCGGTGCGGGCCTTCGTCGAGCGCCTCCGCGATCACAAGCTGCTGACCGTTGCGGCGGGCGACAATGTGTTGCGCCTGCTGCCGCCGCTCATCGCCACCGAGGCCGATATCCGGGAGGCGACCGGCATCCTTGCCGCCGCATTCGCCGAACTGGATGCCGAAGCTTCCAGCGCCGCGCAATAATCAAGGCTGCGGGCCCTTTTTCCCTTTTCAGGACATTCCGACATGACCGCGAGACATTTTCTCGATCTCAAGGATTTTTCCACCGACCAGTTGCGGGGCATTCTCGATCTTGCCCATGAGCTCAAAAAGCGCCTGAAAGCCGGGGAACGCCCAAGGTTGCTTGAGGACAAGGTCCTCGCCATGATCTTCGAGCGCCAGTCGACCCGGACCCGGGTTTCCTTTGACGTCGGCATGCGCCAGCTTGGTGGTGAAACCCTGATGCTCACCGGCCAGGAAATGCAGCTGGCCCGTGAGGAGACCATTGAAGACACCGCGCGGGTGATGAGCCGTTTTGTCGATGCCATCATGATCCGCATCCTCAGCCATGATGATCTGCTCGATCTGGCGGGGGCGTCTTCCGTGCCGGTGATCAATGGGCTGACCCGGCGCTCGCACCCCTGTCAGGTGATGGCCGACATCATGACGTTCGAGGAACATCGCGGGTCGCTGGCGGGCAAGAAGGTCGCCTGGATCGGGGATTCCAACAATGTGCTGGCATCGTGGGTTCATGCCACGGCGCTGTTTGGCAACACCCTGGCCATCGCGTGCCCCAAGCAATACTGGCCCGATCAGGGGCTGCTGTCCGACATCGCGGAAGTGGGCGAACCGGTAAGCCTTGGCACCGATCCGCACAAGGCGGCAGCGGATGCCGACCTGATCCTGACCGACACCTGGGTGTCGATGGGCGATACCGATGAGGGCGAGCGTCGCCGCATCTTGAAACCCTATCAGGTCAACACCAGATTGATGGCCGGCGCCGCAGCGGATGCAGTGTTCATGCATTGCCTGCCGGCGCATCGCGGCGATGAGGTCACCGATGAGGTGATCGACGGGCCGCAATCGGTCGTTTTCGACGAAGCTGAAAACCGCCTGCACATCCAGAAAGCGATACTCTGCTGGGCCTTCGGGATCGATACTCTCTAGGCGCTTCCCAGGCTCGCTGCCGTGCTGGACTGCAAGGCACCAGAAAAAGTTAGGACATGGGATGAGCGTAAGCTCCCTCGAACAGTTCGGGCTCGACAGAGCCGAGAGCGGGGACGATGTTGCCGTTCCCTTCACGCTGGAAAATCTCGACAGCCGCGGGCGCGTGGTGCGCCTTGGCTCGGCGCTTGATGTCATTATTTCCCGTCACAATTACCCCGAACCGGTCGCACGTCTTCTGGGCGAGGCGACGACGCTTGCCGCTCTGATCGGGTCGTCGCTCAAATTTGAAGGGCGCTTCATCCTGCAGACGCGGACTGACGGGCCGGTCAGCCTTCTGGTGGTCGATTTCGACACGCCGGACGGGCTGCGGGCCTATGCCCGCTTTGATGAAAAGGCCCTGGACGAGGCGGTAAAGGCCGGGCGCACCCGCCCCGAAGACCTTCTGGGCAAGGGCATCCTCGCGCTGACCGTCGATCAGGGCGTCCACACCGAGCGTTATCAGGGGATCGTCTCGCTCGATGGTGAAAGCCTCGAAGACGTCGCGCACACCTATTTCTTCCAATCCGAACAGATTCCCACACGGGTGCGGTTGGCGGTTGCCGAGCATTCCGAACGGGGCGGCGCACGGCCGGTGTGGCGCGCGGGCGGTGTGCTGGTTCAGCATCTGCCGGAACACGGCCAGTCGCGGATGCCCGATCTGCCGGGCGATGGTGATTTCGACAATGACGAGAGCGCCGACAGCGATTTCGCCGAGGACAATGGCTGGACCGAGGCGAAAATTCTGCTCGACAGCCTCAGCGACGCCGAACTGGTCGATCCCGACCTGTCATCGGAGCGCATCCTGTTTCGGCTCTACCACGAGACCGGCGTACGCATGTTCGAGCCCCAGCACCTGGTCGAGCGCTGCACCTGCACGCCCGAGCGGGTCGAACAGATGATCTACGATTTCGGCCCCGACGAACGCGCCGAAATGGTGGTCGATGGCCAGATCGAAGTCGTCTGCGAATTCTGCTCGACCCACTACCACTTCAACCCCAATCAGTTCTAAGACGGGGCGCCTTACAGCCTTCCGCATCCTATTCCTCAAGGGGAGAGAATGTTGGCGCAAGCGCTCCCACCCGAGCCCCCCTCTCCCCCTGCGCCGGGGGTGAGGGGGGGCTCTGAGGTGAAGCGACCCCAACAGGTCGAAGCCAACCCCAACGGGTCATCCCGGACTTGATCCGGGATCCAGTACACGGCAGCGGTGAGGAAAGACCACCAGCCCTGCCGATTACCGGTTCCCGGGTCTTCGCCTGGGATTAAAGGCGCGGACGGGGAGTGTTCGGCTTCCCCTCCTCATCCGCCCCATCGACCAGGATCACTCCCTTGCCAGCGCCTCGACAGGATCGAGTCGGGCCGCTGAACGCGCTGGCATGAAGCCGAAGACAATCCCGATCATCGATGAGGACAGGAAGGCCGCCACGATTGTGGGCATCGAATACGCCAGTCGCGCATCGGGCATGATCAGGGTCAGCCCCTGACCGAAGGCGAACGATAGCGCCACTCCGGCCAATCCGCCCACGAGGCACACGAGCACCGCTTCGATGAGGAACTGCCGCATGATGTCGGAGCGCCTTGCCCCCACCGCCATGCGAACGCCGATTTCCTTGGTCCGCTCCGAGACCGAAACCAGCATGATGTTCATCACGCCGATGCCCCCGACCACCAGCGAGATCACCGCGATCATCGAGATCAGCAGGGTCAGCGTCCGGCTCGTGCTCTGGATCGTTTCGCGGATGGTGTCGGTGTTTTGCAGGGTGAAGTCGATGCTGCCATGCCGTGTGCCCAGCAGCGAGGTGATGTGCTGTTCGGCTTCGGCAAGGTCGGCGCCATCGGCGATGCGGACGGCGATCGAGCCGAGGTGACGCTGGCCGAGCAGGCGCGCCATGGCGGTTGAATACGGCACCCAGACATTGAGGGAGTTACCGAACCCAAAACCCATGCTCTGGTCTTCGACGACCCCGATCACCCGCACGGGGACATTGCCCAGAATGATCACTTCGCCCAGCGCTGCGGACGCCGTGCCGAACAGGGTCTGCGCCGCCGTTTCATCGATCACCGCTTCCTGACTGCGCTCCTCGATGCCCTCCTGGCTGAAGGATACGCCCGAGATGAAAGTGCGCCCTCCGACACGGAAAAAGTCCGGGCCGACGCCGTTGACCGAGGCATTGGCGCTGACATTGCGATAGCGCGCCGGTTGGTTGGTCGACACCTGCGGCGAAACACTGTCGGCAAAATCTTCCGCCGCCAAGGCTGCCGCGTCGGCGGGAACCAGCGTCTGGATATTGCCCGCCCGCCGGTCTGCGGCGCTCGTGCCGGGATAGATGTTGATGGTGCTGGTGCCGATGGCGGAAATGTTTTCGAGCACCTGTTCCTGGCTGCCCTGGCCCAACGCCACCACCGACACCACCGACGCGATGCCGATGATGATGCCGAGCATGGTGAGAAAGGTGCGCAGCCGGTGCGCGCCCATCGCCCGCAGCGCCATGAACAGCGCCTCGCGGAACCGGTCGATGCCGCCCCACCACACCGGTGTGCGGCGCAACGCTGGCTCTTGTGCGTCGGCAGCTGCCTTCGGTGTGGGCTTCCCGGTATCGGAAATGATCACCCCGTCGCTGATTTCCACCACCCGCTGACATTGCGCGGCGATGGCGGGATCATGGGTGACGATGATGATCGTATGGCCTTCGCCATGCAACTCGCGCAGCAGCGCCATCAATTCCTTGCCCGAGCGCGAATCCAGCGCGCCGGTCGGCTCATCGGCCAGAATGACCTCGCCGCCATTCATCAGCGCGCGCGCCACGGAAACCCGCTGCTGCTGCCCCCCGGAAAGTTCTGATGGGCGATGCGATAGCCGCTCTTCCAGCCCCAGCCGCGTCAGCAATTCCGCCGCCCGCTCGCGTCGGGGCTTGCGCGCCGCACCGGCATATACCGCAGGGATTTCGACGTTCTCGACAGCATCGAGTTCGGTCAGCAATTGGTAGCGCTGGAAGATGAAGCCGAAATGCTCGCGGCGCAATTCCGCCAGCCCGTCCGGCGACAGCTTGCGCACGTCGCGACCGTTGAAGGTGAAGCTGCCCGTCCAGCCATCGTCGAGACAGCCCAGAACGTTCATCAGCGTGGATTTGCCCGAGCCCGACTGGCCGATGATCGCCACCATCTCGCCAGCGTGGATATCGAGATCGACATCCTTGAGCACCGCGAGGGTTTCATCGCCCGCGCTGTATTCCCGCCGCAGCCTGCGGATCGAGATGATCGGATCGGTCATCTGAAGAGCCCCGGCCCGCCCATCATCGCGCGCGGACCGCCGCCTCCGCCGCCGCCCGGGCCGCCGGACAGGAACGTTCCCCCGCTGCCATCGACGATCAACTCGCCCTCGGTCAACCCGTCAGTGATTTCGGCGAGCACGTTGTTGTTGAGCCCCACGCTCACCGGACGCTGCTCGATGGCGCCCGATTGCGGATCGTAGATACGAACCACGTGGCCCTGTGGCCCTCGGCTGGCCAGCGCCGAAGAGGGAACCACCAGCACGTCCTCTGCCTCTTCGAGCACGATGGTCACTTCCGCTGTCATCGAAATGCGCAGCTTGTGCTCGGGATTGGGCACGGTGAAGCGCCCGTTGTAATAGACGGCTGAAGAACTGGCTGCGGTGCCCGAAGAAATCGATTCCGGGGCGGGCTCGACATCGAGCAGCGTGGCCCCGATCTCGACGTCGGGCTCGCCAAGGATGGTGAAATACACCCGTTGCCCCGGCGACACCCGCGGCACGTCCGCTTCGGAAATCTCGGCCTTGACGATCATGGTATCGAGATTGGCGATTTTGATCAGGGTCGGCGCGTCCGAATTGGCGTTGACCGTCTGGCCTTCCTCGACCATCACCGCGACCACCGTTCCGTCCGATGGCGCGGTGATGCGGGTGCGGTCGAGATTGAGGTTTGCCGATTGCACGCTGATCCGCGCTTGCAGGATCTGCGCTTCGAACTGCTCCACCTGCGCCTGCGCCACTTCGGCGGAGATTTCGGCAGCTTCGAGTTCCGAAGCCGAAATCAGGTTCTGGTCCCGCAATTGGCGCGAGCGGTTGAGGGTCTGTTCGGCCTGCCGCGCATTGGCTTCCTGAATGCGCTTTTGCGCCTCGGCGCTGGCCAGCGCCGCCTCTGCGGCCAGCACGGTGTTTTCCTGCTCAAGGGAATCGATCTCGGCAATCAGGTCGCCGCGTTTGATGGTTTCGCCCAGCTCCACATGCAGCGCGTTGATGCGCCCGGAAACCTCGGCGCCCACATTGACCAGCGAGCTGGCTTCGAGAATGCCGGTGGCCAGAACGGTCTGTTCCACAGAGGCGCGGCGAACTGGGGTCGTGCGCGGTTCGGCGGCGGGGGCGGGCGCGGAAAAATACTGCCAGGCCAGATAACCCAGGCCGACCACGGCAACCACGACGATGAGGCGAATAACGAGTTTCAAGGGGGCATCCGGTTGTTGAACGGGTAAAACGCGCCCGGTGCGCGGGCGATGCAAATTCATCGCGACCATAGTGTGGACGGGCCGCAAGGTAACGTTAGAATTTCGTAATGATGCCCGGTTTTGTCACCGAACCAGCCCCTCAGGCCTTCCAGAAGCGCGGCGTGAACAGCACGACGATCATCAGCACTTCCAGCCTCCCCACCAGCATTCCGGCCGCCAGCAGCCATTTCGTCGTCTCCGGCACACTGGCAAAATTGCCGTTCGGGCCCAGTTCGGGGCTCAGCGCGGGCCCGACATTGGAAATCGCTGTCGCCGCCGCGCCCAGCGCGTCGAGCGGTTCGAGCCCGGTGAGAGAAAGCAGCACCGCAAGAATGAGAAAGCTGGCGAAATAGAGAAAGACGAAGCTTTGCACTGAGGTCGAAACGCTGTCGGGCAGGGGGCGGCCATTGTAACGCTTGATATAGACCATGGAGGGCAAGACGATCTGGCGGATATGCTGATAAAGGTCGCGGGCCAGCACCTGAAACCGGAAGATCTTGATGCCGCACGAAGTCGAGCCGGTGCAGCCGCCAATGAACATGATGACGAAAAACAGCGACACCGCCAGCGGCCCCCAGGCCGAAAAATCCGCAAGCCCGAACCCGCTGCCGGTCATCACCGACACCACGGAAAACAGCCCCTGCCGGAAGGCTGTTTCACCCCCGGCGATCCCGCCCGCCACCTGCACGCTTATGGCAATGAGCGTGGCAAAGGCCAGCAGTGCGAGAAAAAGGCGGACCTGTGAATCGCCGAAAAACTGCCGCACCGATCCTTGCATCACCCCGATATAGAGCACGAACGGCAGCGCGCCGAGCACCATGAACACCACCGACACATAGTGGATAGCCGGCTGCGCAAAAGCCCCCAGCGAGGCATCGCGGGTCGAAAATCCGCCGGTCGATACGGTCGAGAGCGCGTGCACCATGGCCTCGAACGGGTTCATCCCGGCCACCCAATACGCTGTGGCACAGGCTAATGTGAGAATGCCGTAGATGGTGGTCATCGCCATGGCGATCTGGGCGGCGGCAGGCAGGATTTTGTCCGGAGTTTCAAACGCTTCCGCCTTGAACATCTGCATTCCGCCCACTCGCAACATGGGCAGAACGGCAATCGCCATCACCACCACCCCCAGCCCGCCAAACCATTGCAGCAGGCCGCGCCACAGCAATATCCCGGGTGGGGCGGAATCGAGCGTAGTGATCACAGTCGCCCCGGTGGTGCTGATCCCGGACATGGCTTCGAAAACCGCATCGGAAACGCTCAGTCCAAGATCGGATATATAGAAGGGCAGGGCGCCGAACAGGGTCAGCACCAGCCAGATCAGCACCGTCATGAGAAACGCCTGGCGCAGGTTGAGGACCGCCTCGCCCCCGGTCGAAGCGCCCCACAATCCGGCCCCGGCGATTGTGGTGATCAGGGAGGAGACGAGAAACACCTGCCAGTCGGGGTGGCCGACGGCGAGGTCGGCCAGCGCGGGCAGCAGCATGGCCAATCCCAGCGCCGCCGTCAGCGCGCCAATGGCGGAAGCGATCGTGCGGAAATCCATCTGCCTGCCGTCACCCCAACACGTCCATCGACCCTACAGCAATGCGGATGACGAAGAAACGTTCGCGGTTGCTCTCCATGCCCGCGCTGCGGGATCAGAGCTGGTCGAACGCGTAAGCAAGATCGGCCAGAAGGTCATCCGCGTCTTCCAGCCCCACCGACAGTCGTAGCAGCCCGGGGGTGATGTCCATCTCGATCTGCTCGGCTTGGGAAAAACGCTGATGGGTGGTGGTCGCCGGGTGCGAGATGATCGATTTGGCATCGCCCAGATTGTTGGAAATCGCGACGATCGCCAGCGCATCGGCCACAGTGAACGCCGCTTCTTTGCCGCCCTTCGGTGTGAACGCCACCAGTGTCGATCCTCCGCTCATCTGGCGCTTGGCCAGTTCATATTGCGGATGGGAAGGATGGTATGGGTAATGCAGCGCCTCGATCTTTGGGTGGCTGGCAAGGAAATCGGCAATCCGCGCCGCGCTGTCGGTCATCGCCCTGACGCGTACGGCAAGCGTTTCAAGTCCCTTGAGCAACACCCAGGCGTTGAACGGGCTGATCGAAGGCCCGGTCTGGCGGATGATCGTATGGATATCAGCCTCGATCAGGTCGCGGTTGCCAAGGATGATGCCGCCCATGGCGCGCCCCTGGCCATCGATATGTTTGGTGGCCGAATAGGTGACCAGATCGGCCCCCAGCGCCAGCGGCTTTTGCCAGATCGGGGTGGCAAAGACGTTGTCGACGATCAGCACCGCGCCATGCGCATGGGCGATTTTGGCGACAGCTTCGATATCGACCAGATCCAGCGTTGGATTGGTCGGCGTTTCGATGAACACCACCTTGGTGTTGGGGCGCATGGCGCGGGCGAAGTTTTCCGGATCGCGGCCATCGACCAGCGTGGACTCCACCCCCCAGCGCGGCATGTAGGTCTCGACGACAAAACGACAGCCGCCGAACAGGGCGCGTGCCGCAACGATATGGTCGCCGCTGCGCACCTGGCTCATGACGGCGGTGGTTACCGCGGCCATTCCGGTGGCGGTGGCGCGGGCTGCCTCGGCCCCTTCGAGCAGGGCCATGCGCTGTTGGAACATCTCCACCGTGGGGTTGGAAAAGCGCGAATAGATGAAACCCGGTTCCTCGCCATTGAAGCGCGATTCCGCGCCTGCCGAGGTCGGATAGACATAGCCTGAATTGAAGAACAGCGCTTCCGAGGTCTCGCCGTGCTGGCTGCGCTCCATGCCCCCATGCACCAACATCGTCTGTGCCCGGCGGCGGGTGGGGTCTGCAAGCGGGTTGCCGGATTTGTCGGACATGGGAGTTCCTCGGAAAAGCAAAAAACCGGCGCGCATCGAGCGGCCGGTTCGAACTGGTCTCTTTAGCAGAAATACTTTTCCAAAAAGGCTGCCAGAAGACAGGTGTGCTGCCTGGTGGCGACCCGGTTGGAAATGTGAGCGGATACGAGCAAGAGAGTATCCGTGGTGGCCTGCAATCGGACCGGCCAAATCACCACCAACCGAATGTAAAAATTCGATCAGCGCTGACTTACTGCCAAATCGCCGTTGGCGTCAATCGCTTCGATTTGCTAAGCCGGGCCAAACACAATGCACGAGGGCGGCAGGGCAAATGAGCAACGCATGGCCAACCGGGATTTTTTCGGCCCGGCTGATCGATCAACTGGCGCAAGAGGGCGCAATTAGCGTCGGCAGGCCCTTCGACCCCGATCAGATTCAGCCTGCCAGTCTCGATCTGCGTCTGGGCCGGAAGGCGTTCCGGGTGCGCTCCAGTTTCCTGCCCGGCCCGGAAAAGACCGTTGCTGAACGGATCGAAACCCTCAAGCTGCACGAAATTGACCTCAGCGATGGCGCGGTGCTCGAACGCGGCTGCGTCTATATCGTGCCCCTGCTCGAAACCCTCGATCTGCCCGAAACGGTCAGCGCTTCCGCCAATCCAAAATCCTCGACGGGACGGCTCGATATCTTCACCCGGGTCATCACCGACAAGGCGCGCAGCTTCGACATCGTACCGGCCGGTTACAGTGGCGCGCTGTATCTTGAAATCTCGCCGCGCACCTTCCCCGTTCTGGTGCGCACCGGCTCGCGTCTGTCCCAGATGCGGTTCCGGGTTGGCGACGTTCGGCTTTCCGTCGCCGAGCACAAAGCCCTCCATGCCAGCCAGACGCTGGTGTTCGATCCCAACCTCGATGTCGGTGAGGGCGTGTCGCTCTCGATCGATCTGGAAGGCGAGGGCCGCGACGGGCTTATCGGGTTTCGCTCCAAGCGCCACACGGCGGTTGTCGATGTCGATCGTAAGGATGCCCTTGATGTGCTCGACTTCTGGGAGCCGCTGGTCAATCGCGGCTCGGGTGAGCTGATCCTCGATCCCGATGAATTCTACATCCTCGTTTCACGCGAGAGTGTGCATGTCCCGCCCGACTATGCTGCCGAGATGGTGCCGTTCGATCCGCTGGTCGGAGAGTTCCGGGTGCACTATGCCGGGTTCTTCGATCCCGGGTTTGGTCATTCGGCGGCAGGGGGGACAGGCTCGCGCGCCGTGCTCGAAGTGCGCAGTCGCGAGGTGCCGTTCCTGCTCGGTCACGGCCAGACCATCGGTCGGCTGATTTATGAGCGGATGGCCGAGCGGCCTGCCACCCTGTACGGCACGGAAATCGGATCCAACTATCAGGCCCAAAGCCTCAAACTTTCCAAGCATTTCAGGAATTATCCCTGATCTTCTCCCAAGGTTGGGAGCAAGGATGAGCAAAAAGGCCGGGTCTCCCCGGCCTTTTCGTTATCTTGTTACGCCCGGTTACTGCGCCGCAGCACGCGCAGTTTCGAGCCAGCCATCAACCTGGGCGCGGTTGTCCGCGATCCACTGGGCCGCCTGCGCTTCGATGTCATCATCGCCATCATTCATCGCAGCGTTCTGCGCATAAACGTCGGTGATCGGGATTTCGACCGCTTCGAGAAGGGCCCTAACCGCCGGATTTTCATCGAGAAATGCGGTGTTTGCGACCGCATCGATCGTGTTGGCGGGGAAGCCCAGCATGCACGGATCATTGACGCAACCTTCGACACCGCTGCGGGTCGCCGCATCGACAAGGTCCGCCATATCGTCAGGCAGGCTCACTTCCGGCACCTCGATCCAGACGACATCCTCGCCCGGGATCAACTCGTTGACGGTCCAGTTCGGCGTCCATGTATAAAACAGGATCGGACTCCCGGTCTCATACGCCGCCACCGCGTCCGCCATGGCCGAAGCGTAGCCCGCCTTGATGGGATTGATATGTGAATCAAGGTCATAGGCCTCGAAGTGATGCTCGATTGTCAGCTCGCATCCCCAGCCCGGCGGGCAGGCAACGAGATCGGCACGGCCATCCCCATCGCGGTCGAACGCGGCCTTGACGTCATCACGCTTGAAATCGTCGAGCGACGTAATCCCGAATTCCTCTGCGGAAGCAGCGTCAACGAGATAACCTTCGAGAGCGCCGCCCGAAACCACCGGCCCGATGATTTCGGCACTGCCTTCAAAAGCATGGGTGTAGGTATTGTGAATCGGGAACCATCCATCGACCCAGAGCGTCACATCCCCATAGCCCACCGACTGATAGAAAGCCGGATTGTCGAGGGTGAGCGGGGCGTTGATCGAATAGCCCAGTTCCTCGAACATCTGCTTGAAGATTTCGGTCTGAAACCAGCCCGTGTCCCAGGTCGGCTGCGCCATGATCATCGAGACGCCCGCACCGGGCTGGTCCTGTGCAATCGCAGCGACGGGTGCAGTGCTCACAAGAGCGGCTGCGGACAGGGTTGTCAGGAGTTTTTTGAGACTGAACATGATGTTTTTGTCTCCTTTTCTTTTGGTTCTCATATGGACGGGATAATCCCGCCATGCGAAGGCCGGCGCCAAGGCGCGGGCGACAGAGGCGACGGCCAAAGGCCGCCGCATCATTGAAAAGGCCGAAGAAAGCCCGGTTTTCCAGTGCGTTAGCGTCAGCTTGCCTTGCGGGCCTCGGCGACGGGCACATGCGTACCCTTGAGCCGGAACAGGTTGGACAGCACAGCGCGGAACGATACCGTCTGGGCCTGGTTCTGTTCGCCCAGTCCCTGCGTGATCCGGTCGAGCACGATGGCAAGGATGACGATGCCGACGCCACCAGCTGTTGCTCCGCCGACATCAAGGCGTCCCAGCCCGGTGTTGACCACCAGTCCCAGACCACCCGCGCCGATCAGCGCGGCGATCACCACCATCGACAGCGCCAGCATCAGCGTCTGATTGAGCCCGGCCATGATTGTGCGCAGCGCCAGCGGGAATTGCAGGTCCGTCAGCATCTGCCATCCGGTCGAGCCGAACGCTTGCGCGGCTTCGATCAGGTCGCCGCGAACATTGCGGATGCCCAGATTGGTCAGCCGGATGATCGGGGGCAACGCAAAGATGATGGTCGCGATGATACCCGGGGCCATGCCGACGCCGAACAGCATCACGATGGGCACCAGATAGACGAAGGAGGGGATGGTCTGCATGATGTCGAGCACAGGGCGCAGAACCTTCCACACCATATCGCTGCGGGCAGCCAGAATACCGGCCGGAATGCCGATCACGGCGCAGAACAGCACCGAGGTGATGATCATGGCCAGCGTGGTCATCGTATGCGGCCACAACCCGATCATGTCGATGAACGCAAAGCCCACCAGGGTGAAGATCGCCATGGCGCGCCCGGCCCACTTCCAGGCCGCCAGCGCGAAAACGCCGGTGGTCACAACCATGGGCACCGCATTGAAGAAATAATCGAGCCAGTTCAGCACCAGCGTGATCGGCACCTGGGCAGCCCTGAATGCAGGGCGGAAATTAGGCACGAGCCATCCGCGTACGAAGCCATTGATCCAGTCGTCGAACGGGAGGACGAGGAGGTCGCCAGGACTAAGCATCTTCGCGCTCCTTTGTTTTCGGTGTTTCAAGGGAGGCGGCGGCGTCATCATCTTCGGACGGACACTCGGCGTCAGTCTCGCAATCGCCGGAAAGCTGGGCGAATACCGCCTCCGGTTCGACGACGCCAACCAATCGGTCGCGATCGTCGGTCACTGCGATAGGTAATCCGCCGCTCGCCGCGCCATAAAGCTCATTGAGCTGCGCGTCGGCATCGACAGTGGGGTAGTCGGTGATCATCACCTCTTCGAGCACCGGGTTCGGAGTAGCCTCGTCCAGCGTCGCGGCGGCGAGGTCCTGATAGGTAACCACCCCGGCGATGTTGTCCTTGTCGTCGACCACGTAGAGCGCGTTGCGATTGAGGTCTTCCATTGCGCGCATGGCATCTTCAGCGTTGTCCGAGCCCAGTTTCATCGCAGCGGGGTCGTTGGAGACATCTTCCGCCGTAAACACCCGGCCACGGTCGATATCGGCGACAAACGCCGCCACATAGTCGTCAGCCGGATTGGAAACGATCTCTTGCGCCGTTCCGACCTGCACAAAGCGCCCATCCTTCATGATGGCGATCTTGTCGCCCAGCAGCAGGGCCTCGTTGAGGTCGTGGGTGATGAAAACGATGGTTTTCTTGAGTGACTTTTGCAGGACCAGCAGTTCGTCCTGCATTTCACGCCGGATCAGCGGATCGAGCGCGCCGAACGGCTCGTCCATGAGCAGAACTTCCGGCTCGGTCGCGAGGCCCCGGGCGAGGCCGACCCGCTGCTGCATGCCGCCCGACAACTCTGAAGGCAGGCTGTCCGCCCACGCGGTAAGTCCCACCTGTTCGAGGGCCTTGAGCGCTTTTTCGCGGCGCTCGTCCCGCTTCATGCCCTTGACCCGCAGGCCATAGGCAGCGTTTTCCGCCACCGTCCAATGCGGGAAGAGGGCGAAATGCTGGAACACCATGGCGATCTTGTCGCGCCGGATGTCGCGCAACTGGCGACGTCCGCAGCTGGCGACGTCTTCGCTATCAATGAGGATCGCGCCCGACGTCGGGGCGATCAACCCGTTGAGCATCCGCACCAGGGTGGATTTGCCGGATCCCGAGAGTCCCATGACGACGAAGATTTCGCCTTCGCCGACATCGAAGCTCGCATCCTGCACGCCGACCGTGGCGCCCGTGGATTCGAGGATTTCCTCTTTAGTCTTGCCCTCGGCGAGCTGCTGGAGAGCGGCTTCTGTCCTTTCGCCAAAGATCTTGAAAACGTTTCGTACCGCTAACTTGACAGGCATGAGCCCCTTTCTTGACAATTTGACCACGAAGATTGTAAATATACATTTGTATTCACTCTGTTCTTCTGAGCATAGAAATTTCCGGGCCACAGATGATTTATCATTCTGGCCGGAATCGACGTGGTCGTGAGTTGTTAACGGAAGATAATAGGGCGACGGGGCGGTGAGATCAACCGGAGGAGTTCGATTTTTTGCCGCAATTCGTGATATCAGATCACGGAATGGCAATCCGAATTGGCTCGAAACCGCTGGTATGACTGGGATTCGTCGGATTAATATGGTGCCGCTCGTTCGGTGCATTTGGCTGTGCGGATCGGGCGCGATGGCTTGACGGTCGCACGATTTTGCCGCAAAAACTTCTCCTCCGCACCGGAGTCGGCGGGTGTAGCTCAATGGTAGAGCAGAAGCTTCCCAAGCTTACGACGAGGGTTCGATTCCCTTCACCCGCTCCATTTCCTCACCCTCTCCCGTACTCAATTACGCCGGACTCCCTGCAAACGGGGCTGCCGTTGTTGTCGTTGCGGGAATAAAAAAGGGCCAGTCAAATGACCGGCCCTTTTTTAAGTTGAGTGTGTTCAGAGTACTTCCGGCCAATAGAGTTTGGACGGATTGTCGACCAGCAGCTTTTGCAAGTGTTCGGCGGTCGGGGCGATGATCTTGAGAAGATTCACAAGCTCCCCGTCGTCCGGCATATGCTTTTTGATGTTGGGATGCGGCCAGTCGGTTCCCCACAATACGCGGTCAGGAAACCGTTCCACCAGCAATCGGCCGTAATCCGCTGCGTCATGAAACGGCGGTCCGGTGCGCGACAGGCGCTCCGAGCCACACACTTTCACCCAGAAGCGCTCGTCTTCCAGCAGGTCGAGCAGCAGGCGGAATGCCCTTTGCTCCACACCGGCGCTGGCGTCGATGCGGCCCATGTGATCGATGACGGTGACGATATCGAGGGCCTTGAGGAACGGCGCCAGGTCTTCGAGCCAATGGGAATCGAAGTGCACCACGATGTGCCAGCCCAGCGGTTTGATCTTCTCGACGATCTCGCGCACCGCGTCCTTGTCTGCAGCGTCGCCCAGATGGGCGACGAAGTTGAAGCGGACACCGCGCACTCCTGCTGCGTCGAGCGCCTCCAGCTCAGCGGAGGTCACGTCACGGTCGACCATGGCGATGCCGCGATAATTGCCGTTTCCGGCTTCGAGGGCATCGACCATGGCGGCATTGTCCGTACCATGGCAGCTCGCCTGAACGATCACCGAACGGGACAGTCCCAGATGCCGGTGCAGGGCGAACAATTTATCCTTGGGAGCATCGTCAGGCCGGTAGGTGGCTGCCGAAGAGTAAGGAAAGACGTCGCCTGGCCCAAAGACGTGGCAATGGGCGTCGCACGCCCCCTCAGGGAGGGCGATGGCTGGCTTGCTGGGAGTGGGGCAGGGGGGGAGGGATGGAGCGGACATAGTCTTTTTATGCTTGAGCCTGGTTTTTTGCCTGGAAAGAAACCTTCGGGGCCGTATTCAGCACGCGCCAGAGGACGCCCCCGAGGATGATGAAGCCGGCGGCACGGGCCACGAGCGTGGTTGGGTCGACGGCATCCACCGGGCTCGGCCACAAGAGAAGGCCCGATCCGACGAAGATGATGCCCCGTTCCATCCAGCTCAGGGGACGAACAAACCAACCCGAAAACGCGATGGACAGGGTAATAATGCCGACTGTTGCGAGCGGGATGGCGAGCCAGATCTGCACAGCGCCGTCTCGGAAGAGCAGGCCCGGCATGGTGACGAACATGAACGGCACCAACAGCTTCACAAAGCCCAGTCGGATCGATTCCACCGCTGTCGCATTGGCGTCGGCACCTGAGATCGATGCGGCTGCATATGCGGCCAGTGCAACCGGCGGCGTGATGGCCGAGACAAGTCCAAAGTAGAAAATGAACATGTGAGCCACGATCGGGTCGACGCCCAGCCGGATCAGGGCCGGCGCAACCAGCACGGCCAGAAGCAGGTAAGCTGCCGAGGTGGGCAGGCCCATGCCGAGGACGAAGGCGGCAAACGCAGCCAGCAGCAGGATGAGCCAGAGATTGGTGCCACCGATTTCGACAATCAGGCTCGAAACCATCAGGCCCATGCCGGTGAGGTTGAGGACACCAATGACCGCCCCAGCTGCGGCGACAGCGGCCACGATGGGCAGCGTCGACATTAGCGTGCCACGGCAGACCCCGAGCAGATCGACGAGGCCGACCCGGGTCTCCTTGCGCCACGGGCTCAGGAACAGGGCAAAGACGATGCAATACACAGCGGCCTTGGTCGGGGTGGTGCCGGCAACCATCATGCCGATGAGTCCGATGATCGGGAGCAGCAGATAACCCTGCTTGAGCAACGTTTCCTTGAGCAGCTTCAGCCCGCCCCCGGTGTCACGCTCCAGATTGAGCCGGCCCGCTTCGAGGCGCACCGAAATCATCAGGGCCATGACATAGAGAAGGCCCGGAATCAGCCCCGCGAGCGCGATCTGCGCGTACGGAACCCCGACGATCTCGGCCATCAGAAACGCTGCTGCGCCCATGATCGGCGGCAGAATCTGCCCGGCAGACGATGACGCGGCTTCGATTGCGCCCGCAGTCTTGGCGGAAAAGCCGGTGCGGCGCATCAGCGGGATAGTGAAATTGCCGGTGGTCACCACGTTGGCGACGGCGCTGCCGTTGATGGTCCCCAGCATGGCGCTGGCGAGCGTGGCCGACAGTCCGGCTCCGCCCTGAACCCGCCCGGTGATGCCGCGGGCGATATTGACGAACACTTCGCCCGTGCCGATGCGCATGAGCAACATGCCCAGAAACGCAAACAGGAAAATGTATTCGACGGCAACGCCCATCGGGACGCCGTAAAAGCCTTCGGTCGAGAGAAACAGCGTCGAGGCAAGCCGGGAGATATCATATCCCCCGTGTCCGTAGCGCCCTTCGATCAGATAGCCGAAATAGGCATAGGCAAGCCCAAGGACGCTCAGGATGAGCAGCGACCAGCCGAGCGTAAGCCGGACCAGCAGCAGCACCACAAAGAGCGTTGCGAGGAACATGATTTCATCAAGCGGGGTCGCGATGGCACCACGCATGATGATGTCGAAATACGACTGCCAGAGATAGGGTCCAGGCAGGAGGGCAACAAGAGCGACGAGATAGAGCGCGCCCCGAAGCCATGGCGATCGCCGTTCGAGGGCGACCGCCATGAGCCCGGCCGATGCTACCACCGAAAAGAACAGCGAGCGCAACAGCAGCGCGGTGATGCCGCCATAGAAGGCGCCGTAGAGAACGAGCGCGGCGGCGATGACCGCGAACCCGACATAAAGGGTGGAGACGACTGTCGCCTCCCGATTGCCGGCTTGTGCGGAAGGCAGCCGCAGTGCACTGAGTTTTTCGAGCATGGTCGGGCCTGTGATTTCGGCTACTGGGCCTGTTCGTTAAAGTAGAGCTGAGCGCCCTGATGCAGCGGGATCGGCGTGTTCACACCGGTTTCGATGCTGATGTTGCCAGCTTCCGGATGGACCTGGGCCAGTTCGTCGAGATTGTCGAAGATGGCTTTGGTGATGGCGTAAACTGTTTCATCGGACTCGAAATGGCTCGTGAACAGCGTTGCCGGATCATTGATGGCCAGGACCGGTTCATCCTGGTCGGGATAGGTACCAGCAGGCATTTCGTACGCCTGATAGAACGGGTATTCAGCGATCAGCGGGGCGATGGTTTCCTCATCAACGGGGAGAAGCACCATCTTGCGCTGGGCGCCCAGATCGATCAGGGCAGCGGTCGGTGCGCCAGCCAGAACGACAGTCGCGTCGATCTGTTCGTTCATCAGCGCGTTGGTTCCTTCGGTATAGGAAAGGAACTGAACGTTGCCCGGATTGAACACGCCGTAGGCTTCAAGCAACCGCTGCATCAGGACAGCCGAGTTCGAGCCCGGAGGGCCGAGGTTGACGCGCTTGCCAGCCAGATCGGCCATCGAGGTGATGCCGGTGTTGGCGGTCGTCGCGATCTGCAGGATGGCAGGGTAAAGATAGGCCATCGCAGCGACCGGCAGGGCCTCTTCGAACGGCCCTTCGCCAACGCTGGCTTCATAAAGCGTGGACGACGAGGAGAAACCGAACGTCATCTGTCCTGCCGTCACGCGACGGATGTTTTCGATCGACGCGCCAGTGACTTCGGCACGCGCGAAGGCATTGTCCATGTGCTGGTTGAGCACTTCGGCCATGCCGGCCCCGATCACGTAGAACAGGCCGCCGGTTCCGCCGGTGCCGATGGAGATGCGCTCTTGGGCATGGACGGGCGCGGCCATCAGGCCGAGCGCGATCCCGGCGCTTGTGAGCAGTTTGGTCAAAGTCATGTGAAGGAAGCCTCCCGATTGAAACAAACGCGGAAATTCAAACCGCGATTTTGGACCGCTCCAGGCGGTCCGTGTTGGCCAGATCCCGGAAGCTCGCAAAGCTTGCCGCCACGATCTGGTTGACCGCCCTGTCGCGGTCATACCCGTCGACCTCGCCATCAGACAGGCGAGTGACGCGTTCTGGATTGGCCAGCGCGTAATAGAGTGCGCCGAGCAGAAATTGGCTGCGCCACACGAGACCTTCCTTGTCGGCTCCCGGGACGCATTCGGCGATGGCCTCCAAAAAGGCGCGGCTGGTCGTGTCGAAAGCCCCGGCGATAATGGCGCGGGCATCGTCGTTGCCCTCGGCGGAGAACACCGCCCGCATCCGGGTGAATTCCGCGCCGCCGCCGTCATGATCGGACGAGGTGGAAAAGGCCGGCAGCACATAGGCGCGCAAAACCGCCATCAGGCGTTCATCGACGTCCTGTATGCGCCGCGCCTCGCCCAGAAGTTCCAGGCGGCGATTGTTCATCGGCTCGGTGTGCCGCTTGTAGATTTCGCGCACGAGCCCGGCCTTCGACCCGAAATGATAGGTGAGGCTGCCCACATTGGCGTCTGCGGCCTTGGCGATGGCCCGCAGCGATACAGCATTGTAGCCGTTCGAGGAAAACAGTTTGACGGCCGCTGCCAGCAGCGCCTCGCGCACATTACCCCGTGACATGAATGGCCTCCGAAATCGTACAGTCGTACGCATTATTTGTACAACTGTATAAATTCCTTGTGCGAGTCAACGCCAAAAACAAATCCCGGGACACCTTCCGTGCAACCGGGGCCCGTCTCGATCGTTATCTGAACACGCCCAGGAAAAGAGCGCCCATCTGTTTCAATCGGAAAAGCAAGGGGCTCTGAGGAGCACGACAATGGCGAAGAAATCCCGTGAAAAAGCCGTAGCCTTCGATCGCGCCCGTGTGCCTGGCCCCAGGGAATCGCAAATCCAGGTGCGCGATGCCGGGGTTGCGGCGACACGAGATGACCAGCAGGATTGGGATGACGTGGACGAGGCTGCGGACGAAACGTTTCCCGCTTCCGATGCCACGGCGAAATATTGAGAGCGAGCCTCAATTTGTGCGCGCCGATGGTGTAGCCGAGATTGGCGCGATATCGAGCGCATCCGACAGGGCGTGGGACGCCACCGACACACAAGCGAGAAAAAAGGACACAGCATGACCCAGGCAAAACAGGGCGATACTGTGCGTATTCATTATACGGGCCGCCTCACTGACGGCACCGAATTCGATTCATCGTCCGGTCGCGACCCTTTGGAATTCCAGGTCGGCTCCGGCCAGATCATCAAGGGTCTCGACGAAAAGGTCCAAGGCATGCGGGTGGGCGACAAGGACACGGTGACCATTCCCGCCGATGACGCCTATGGTCCGCATCGTCCTGAAGGCATCCAGAGCGTGCCGCGCGACCAGATTCCCGAAGGGGTCGATGTGTCGGTCGGAGCCTTGTTGCAGGCCACCGGCGGTGATGGCAGCACGATGACCCTGACCGTGATCGAGGCTGCCGACGACACTATAACGGTCGACGCCAACCACCCTCTGGCTGGCAAGGACCTGGTGTTCGACGTTGAACTGGTCGAGGTGCTGTAACAAGTCTTGCAGCCGGCCTCGATACAATGGCCCGGCGGCCCTGTCCTTTAGAAAAAATCCAGCCAGCGTGGGTATCGCGTTCACGCCCTATGCTCGTTCAGCCTTTGCGAGGGAATTTTCCTTACAAGGGATGAAGGGCTCGTACACTCGGGCATCTGGGAACTCAGGGCAGGCACACAATGAGTATCGCCACGGGAACCGATCGCGCCGGCACGGCCCGGGTCGATAATCCGGTTATGAAACTGCACGACAGCATCGCTTCTGCGCAGTCTGCGTGGCGCAAACTCGAAGCGGAGGGTGTTTGCACGCCCTATCAGCGCCTGGGCTGGGTCGAGGCCTATCTCGCTTCCGGTTTTGCGCCCCCGCGCCCGATTTCCGTGATGGAAATCCTCGCGGGCGATAAGCCGATAGCGGTGTTTCCCTTTGAAATCACGCGCCGCTTCGGGGTGCGGATTGCCCAAATCATCGGCATGGAGATTTCCAACGGCGACGCCCCCCTGTTCGATCGTGACCATGCGAGATTGCTCACGCCCGACGCGCTGCGCCAATGGTTTGCTCAACTTCCCGCGGATATGGTCAATTTCCACTGCGTGGCCCCCCGCATCGGGCCGGACGCCAATCCGCTGGCCGCGCTGGGGGGGAGTGTCGCCCCCGATCACTTCTATATCAACGACATCGAGGCTGGCGCCGCGCCCTTTTTCGAGCAATCCCTGCCCCATAAAAGGCGCTCCAATATCCGCAGGTCCTTCCGGCGGCTCGGCGAGACATTTGGACCCGTGCGGCTCCACAGGGCACAGACGGAAGCAGAGGTCGATGCAGTGCTCGCCGTGTTTCTGGATCAGCGCGAGCGACGCTTTGCCAAGATGGGGGTCGAGAACGTCTTTGCGCAGCCCGCGTTCCGGCGGTTTTTCCGAACGCTGGCCGTCGAGGGGCTTGGCCACAAGCGGCCGTCGATCAGTTTCGATGCGCTGTACGCGGGGGACCGGATCGTCGCGACCAGCGTGGGCACCTACGGCCCGCACCATTATTCGCAATATATAAATTCGACCGAGTCCGGGGACGCCTCGCGCTATTCCCTGATGGGGGTGACCTTGTCGCTGCTGGTCGATGAATTGAGGGCCGACGAGGTCACCAGTCTTGATATGGGATTGGGTGATTTCGACTATAAGGCCGACTGGACCCACAAGCAGGAAGTGTACGATATCGTGCTGCCGATCTCCCTTGCGGGGCGGGCGGCTGCTCCGGCCATCCGCGGCGCACGGTCGCTCAAGCGCAGGATCAAGCAGACACCAGCGCTCTGGAATGCGGCGCGCGCGGTGCGTCGGGCGGTTGCATCTGCACGAAAGCGTCCGGGGGCATCAAAGGCCCAGGAAAAATAGACCGTACCAGATAAGCGCCGCCGCCGGGAGCGGGATGAGAAGGCGCATCACCCATGTTATCCAGAAGCTTTGCGCACCGGATGTCACGATCACCGTTACGGTCAGCCCCAGGCAATAGAGCATGCCCGCGATGAACGCGGATAAAGGAACGTATTCCAGAACATGCGTCGTGGTAAGAACCAGCGACAGTACTATTCCTATAGCTCCTGCGAGAATCAGGAACAGGATCCAGGGCGACAATCTCCACCCGCTCTTTTTAACAAAGGTCTGATCCCGGGTGGAAGCCGGGTCATCCTTTTCCATCTGATAGCTCGCGCTGGCGAGCATGAGGGAGTTCTTGGTCACGTTGAGATACTAACCCGTCGCGGGCAGGATATCGTCAGTATCATACATAGAGAATATACTGGCTATAAGGATACTTTCGTATCCCGTGCGGCCTGTCCCTCAGAGACCCACTCACTAGGCGCGTGGCGCACCGCCTGCTTGGCAAGCCCCCGATGCTCAGTCTTGGACCAGTAATAGGGCCGGAAGAGCAGTTCGTAACAAGCGCGCATCATCGCGTACCATGCAAGCAGCCAATAGAGCGGCAGCCCGACGACAGAGGGCATGAGGTCAGGACGATCAATACGCTGCAGCCCGATGATGCTGACTGCCGCCGCTCCGCCATATCCGAGGAGCAGCGCCATCAGTCCGGCAAGAGTCCAAAAGCCAGGTGCGCCGAACGCAGCCAGCTCGTAGGCCAGTCTCCCCAGCGTTGAGATCAGGAACAACCCGTGCGCGGCAAGCGAGAGAATCATGCCGCCGACGAAGACATAAAAGGCGAGTAGGCTTGCCCAGCCCAGATCGGCCCGAAGCCTGGCGGGCCGGGCCGAATGGACGAGCAGCGTCTGCACCCAGCCCTTGATCCAACGAGAGCGCTGGCGGATCCAGTTGTCGATCGTATCGGGGGCTTCTTCCCAGGTGCTGGTCGCCAGACTTTCGACCCGCAGGTTGAGGCGGGCCATCCGAATTCCCAAATCCGCGTCTTCGGTCACATTGAAGGCGTCCCAGGCGCCGATCCGGCGCAGGGTGGCCGTGCGGAAATGGTTGGAGGTGCCTCCCAACGGCATGGGAAACCCTGCCCGACCGACCGCTGGCAGGAAAACACCGAAATGGCCCGCATATTCCCCGGCGAACATGCGGGTGATCCAGCCACGCGAAGCGTTGTTGATGATCAGTTCCCCTTGCAGGCATTCAAGGCTGGGTTCGGCAGCAAACAGGCTGGCCGCAGCCCGCAATTGCCCCGGCTCCGGCAGGTCTTCGGCATCATAAACCACCACATGCTCTCCCCGCGCCAGCGGCAGGGCGAAGTTGAGTGCCTTTGGCTTGGTGAAGGGACGGTGGCGGGGGACGACGACAAGGGAAAAACGCCTGTCGCCCAATATCGAGCGAACCGCGGTCACGGTTCGCGGGCTGGCGCTTTCGACCACGAATTTGATGTCGAGCTTTTCGGGTGGATAGTCCAGCCTGCGCATGGCTTTGGCCAGTTGCGGCACCATATGGGCTTCGTCGCGCAGCGGGATGAGGATGGTGTAGAGCGGCAGCGCCCGGTCCGGCAGCAGGGAGGCGGGCGACAGCGGGCGATTGCGCCCATACGTCATCGCCGCCCAGAGGCGGAACACCGAAGGCGCGGCCAGGATCAAGGTCACGGCCATCAGGACATAGGGATAGATGAACAGGGCCGGGGTCAGGGTTGCGATGAGGATCGCCGCCATCGCCGCGACAAAGCCGACCCGCGTGTGCAGCGGCAGGTCAAGATGGGCGCTGGCCAGGGGGAAGCGACGCGCCAGGCGTTGCAGGGCATTGGTGATCAGCAGGTCCGAATTGGCCGCTGCAAGTCCGGCCTCTAGTGTCGCCGGCGAGACAATGCACAGCTTTTTGCGCAGGGTCTCATCCTTGTCGAGATGGGCCGACAGCGCCGCCACATGATGAAAATTGGGGGCGAGGAACAGCATTTCCTGCTGCCCCACCATTCCCCGCACCGACCGAAGGCCGCTCAGCACGTCCAGATCGATGCTCGCATCAAAAGGTTTGAGAAACGGGGCAATATCAATGAAATGCGCAAGGCCGAGCAAGCGGGACGCTTCACGATACGGCAACTCCCTGTCATGGGGATCGAGGCCAGCGAGCACCAGCATCGGATCGACCCCAAGCTGGTGCGCCCGGTCGAGCACGGCAGCGGCCTGATGCCGAGGCCAATCCGGCAGCGCGACCAGCGCTCTTGCAAGGTCGGTCGCGTCAAACGATTGCATGACGACTGGCCCCTCATTTCCCCGCCACACCCTACCAATTATCACGGCAATCAGCCATAACAGGCGCGTTATCCCCAACGGGCTGTGGAAATCGACAATGCCAGCGTTCCGAGCGGCCATAGTTGCCATCATCATCGGGTTGGCCGCATTCACGGGGGCGGGTGCGCAGAACCTGCCTGTCCATGTCGATCCCGGCGCGCGGGACGACATGCTCGATGCCATCGCAATCCCGGCCTTGCGCTTTCTGACGACCGCCGACTTCCCGCCGTTCAATTACTCTGATGCCGGAGGCAGGCTGGTCGGGTTCAACATCGACGTTGCCGACGCCATCTGCGCCCGGCTCGGAGCGCGGTGCACCATCCAGGCCTGGCCCTGGGACCGCGTCCAGGACGCGCTGGCGGAAAATCAGGGCGACGCACTGATTGCCGGTCTCGATATGGCGGGCGAGGCGGGAAGCCGGTTTGATTTTTCCAGGATTTACCTTCAACTTCCCGCAAAGTTCGTGGTTTCGCGCGCCAATTTACCGTCATTTAATCCACAAAATTTGGCCGGAACCCTCGCAGTTCGCGAAGGTTCGGCTCACGCGCAGCTGGCGGAACGCATGCTGCCGCGCACAACCATCGCCGGATACGACAGCGAGTTCGCAGCGCTCGATGCCGTGGCGTCCGGGGAGGCGGACGTCTATTTCGGTGACGGAGCCCGGGCCGCATTCTGGCTCAACGACCACCCGCAATGTTGTGATTTCGTTGGAGAATCCTATTTCCGCCCGGACCTGTTCGGAGAAGGATTTGCGGTGGCCGTTCCCAAAGGCCTCGACAATGTGCGCGTTGCCATCAACTGGGCGCTGACCCGATTACAGCGGGAGGGGCAACTGGACGAAATCTACCTGCGCTGGTTCCCCCTGGGCTTTTATTGATCAAAGCTTTCGATGCCGAATCCGCGCCGACGCCTCAATCGCCGCCGTCGTCAGCCGATCGATGGCAAAGGCATCCCGGATCATTTCGAGCATGCGCAGCTCTTCCTGATTGAGCGTGAGATCGACGGTGGCGATTTCGACCGCTAGCGCGTAGGCGGTTTCCTGCAGACGCGGTTCCAACGTTTCCGCAATCTGCCCGAGCAGGGCGTCAAGCCCGGCCTTGTTGACGGTATCGACGCAGGATGTTGCCACTTCGGGAAGTCGTGCCAGATCGAAAGTCTCGAACACCGGCCACCGGCCAATCAGCGCCGCAAAGCGGTCCAGTTCATGATCGTTCACATCCTTGTCGGACACGGCGGTGATGACCATAACGTGGACGAGGGCATCGGCGGGTGTAAGCTGCATATCTGCACCTGAATTGAATTGTCGCCGTTGAATCTAAAAGGGCGCGCCAACAAGCGCAAGCGCCAGCCCAAACGCCCGCCCGCCATTGACCTTTGGGTTTCTTGATGCAACACCGGGCGCGCTTGAATATCGTCAGCTTTGATCGATTTCCCGTGTTATTCGAAACGCATTAAAGCGCGATTTCGATCAGAACCGTTGTATGTGCTTCAGATCACGCCCCAGCTTCAAAGGAAGGGCCCTCCGTGTCCAAGATCCTGCTACCACTCGACCCCGCCGCGATCGCCGCAGCTCAGAACGCCCGCGCATGGCCGTTCGAAGAGGCGAGAAAGGTCGTCAAACGGATCGAGAAAATGGGCAAGGGTGAGGCAATCTTCGAAACCGGCTACGGACCTTCGGGGCTGCCCCACATCGGCACTTTCGGCGAGGTCTTGCGGACCACGATGGTGCGGACGGCCTTCCGCCTGCTCACCGCAGACGCGATCAAAACCCGGTTGATCTGCTTTTCTGACGATATGGACGGGATGCGCAAAATTCCCGAAAACGTCCCCTCTCGGGAGGCGCTGGAGCCCTATCTGCAGATGCCGCTGACTGCGGTTCCCGACCCTTGGGGCAATGAATATCCAAGCTTTGGCGACCACAACAACGCCATGCTGCGCCGATTCCTCGATACCTTCGGTTTCGACTACGAGTTTGCCAGCGCCACCGAGTATTACAAGTCGGGCAAATTCGACGACATGCTCCTGCGCGCGCTCGAACGCTATGATGACATCATGGCGGTCATGCTGCCGACGCTGGGCACGGAACGGCAGGCAACCTATTCGCCGATCCTGCCGATCTCCCCGACGTCCGGGCGGGTGCTCTATGTGCCGATGAAGGAGATCAATGCCAGCGACGGCACGGTGACGTTTGCGGACGAGGACGGGCGCGACGTGACGCTTCGGGTGACCGGCGGCAACGTCAAGCTGCAATGGAAGCCCGACTTCGGCATGCGTTGGGCAGCGCTGGGCGTCGACTTCGAAATGTTCGGCAAGGACCATCAAACCAATCAGGGCGTTTATGATCGGATTTGCTCGATTCTCGGCGGCACACCGCCCGAGCACTACGTCTATGAACTGTTCCTCGATGAACAGGGCCAGAAGATTTCCAAGTCGAAGGGCAATGGCATTTCGATCGACGAATGGCTGACCTACGCTTCTTCGGAAAGCCTGTCGCTGTTCATGTTTCAGAAGCCGCGCACCGCCAAGCGTCTTTATTTCGACGTGATTCCCAAGGCTGTGGACGAGTATTTCACCTTCGCCGCGTCTGCTCAAAAGCAGGACGCTGCGGCCTTGGTGGAAAATCCGGCGTTTCATATCCATTCGGGCCGCCCGCCTGCCTATGACATGCCGGTGACTTTCGGGCTGCTGCTCAACCTGGCGACCGCATCAAATCCGGAAAACCGCGATGTGATGTGGGGTTTCATCTCCGCTTACGCGCCAAATGTAAGCCCCCAGACGCACCCTCATCTGGATGAGCTGGTTGGCTATGCTGTCCGCTATTTCCAGGATTTCGTGGTGAAGACGTATCGCGCTCCCGACGATGTGGAGCGTGCGGCGCTGGAAGGCTTGTCCGAAGCGTTGGCCGCGCTGCCTGAGGGAGCTGATGGCGAAGCGATCCAGAACGCGGCACTCGACGTTGCGCGCGAGATCGAGCGCTATCAGGATCACGCAAGGGTCGGGCCAAGCGGCGGCCCGGGCGTATCAGGAGCGTTCTTCCAGATGATCTATCAGGTGCTGATCGGGCAGCAACGCGGACCGCGCTTCGGCTCGTTCGCTGCCCTCTACGGTATTGCCAACACACGGGCATTGATCGAAAAAGCGCTGCGGGGCGAACTCGCAACTACCAGCGAGGCTGAAGCGGGATAAGGCGGACGGCCGATGCCGCAAGGGCGAGGCTGCGCGGCTACTGGCTGGCCCACAGGATGCGGGCAATCCATTCTATTTCCTCGGGCCGGAAGAGGCGCGGGGGGTGGTCCGGGTTGATCGAATGTAGTTCGATCTGTTTTTCGGTGCGGCGATGCAGGATCTTGGCCATGACCTCGCCGCCTTGCGTCCGCACCACCACCCGATCGCCGCGCCGCAACTGTTCGGTGGGGGAGACGATGAGGTAGTCGCCATCGCGATAGAGCGGCTGCATGGACTCCCCGGTGACTTCGAGGGCATAGGTGCTGCCATCGCCCAGGCCGGGAAAGCTCACCTCATCCCAGCCCTGTCCTGCCGGGAAACCGGCGGCATCGAAATAACCGCCTGAGCCCGCTTGTGCAAAGCCAAGCAGGGGAACCGCCATGCGGGGGGTGCCCTGGGCGTAATCCAGGTTGCCTGAAAGCAGGGAATCAAAAGTTTCCTCGGTGGCTTCAAGCGCCTTGGCCACTGACTCGGTTGACGGCCAGCGTTCTCGCCCATCCTTGCTGACTCGCTTGGACGGATTGAACGCTGTGGCATCCAGCCCCGCCAGTTTGGCCAGCCCCGAGGTCGACAACCCGTGCCGTTCGGCAAGAGCATCGAGGGCTTCCCATAGTGAGCGATGAGTCAGCATGGAACGAAAGGTCCCTGAAAAGGATTTATGTCCGAAGTTTGCGGAAATCATTCCTATTACGCCGCGCTGGCGATGTAAAGCCATTTCGGCCCTTGGCAGAGGTTTCCCACAGGGCTAGAGCGGTTCGGGAACAAGTGGAACCACTTGTTCGGTTCGGAAGCGCGGCAAGACAAGACCTTGAAGCAGGTGGAGAGCAAATGGCCGATCCCATTTACAAGATCGTTGCCTCAGATGAGTGGGCGGCAGCAAAATCAGCCGGGCGACTCGAAGGTACCGCAGTCGATCTCGCCGATGGATACATCCACTTTTCAACAGCAGAACAACTGGCCGAAACGCTCGATAGGCACTATCGCGGACGGACGGGGCTGGTGGTGGCCCGGGTGGACCCCGATCTGATCGCTGCCGAGCTGCGCTGGGAGCCCTCCCGGGGCGGCGCGCTTTTTCCCCATCTTTACGCTCCCCTGCCTATGGCTGCTGTGAGCGCCGAATTTCTTCTCGATGCCGGCCCGGACGGCAGCTTCGATCTTTCAGAGGTAGTATGATGGTATTCGATAGCCTGATGCGCAATGCGGCCATGCAGAAGCTGGCGCAGGGCGCTTTGATGCGCATGGATGCGGAAACGGCACACCGCGCAACCATCAATGCCTTGCGCTTTGGCCTTGTACCTGGGGGCGAGCAACTGCCCTCGAACCTTGCCACGACGTTTTGTGGCCTCGACCTGCCCAGCCCCATCGGGATGGCAGCTGGTTTCGACAAGAATGGCGAGGCGTTCTCTGCCCTCGCGCGAATGGGGTTCGGATTCGTCGAGGTGGGAACCGTGACGCCGCGCCCGCAGTCGGGCAATCCGACGCCACGGGTTTTTCGCATTCCCGAGGTGATGGGGGTGGTCAACAGGCTGGGGTTCAACAATGAGGGCCACCAAGCGGCTGCGGAGCGCCTGAAACGGCGCGCGCCGGGGCAGGTCGTCGGCGTCAATATCGGAGCCAACAAGGACAGCGACGATTTCGTTGCCGATTATGTTGCCGGTGTCGTGACTTTCTCGCCGCTGGCCGATTACCTCACCGCCAATATCTCTTCGCCCAATACTCCCGGTCTGCGCAATCTTCAGGCGGAAGACGCGCTCAAACGCCTGCTCGGTGCGCTGGTCGAGACTCGTTCGGCTCAACCCAGACAGACCCCGATCCTGCTCAAGATTGCGCCCGACCTTGATGAGGGCGAAATGGATTCGATCGCGCGGACTGTGCTCGACAGTGGCATCGATGGGCTGATCGTTTCCAACACCACGATTTCACGCGATGCGGTGGCGGGGCTCACCAATTCCGAACAGGCCGGTGGATTGTCGGGCAAGCCGCTGTTTGCCCTCTCGACGCGCAGGCTGGCCCAGATGCGCCAGCGGCTGGGGCCGGATTTTCCCCTGGTCGGCGTGGGCGGCATCCATTCCGCTCAAAGCGCCATCGCCAAGTTGGAGGCCGGAGCCAATATCGTGCAGCTCTATTCCGCGCTGGTGTATGGCGGCATGGAGATGATCAACACCATTAATGCCGGCCTCTCGCAAGCGGTGTCCCAGCGAGGGCTGACCAGCGTTGCCGGCTTGACCGGATCAGCTGTGGCGGATTGGGCAGAGGGCCGGGGCGAAATCGCCTAGAGAACCTGAAACCGCTTTAGCCGAAAAGCTGGGCCTTTCGCTGCTCGATCGTCCACGCATAGATGGCGGCGCGTACCAGCAGCAGCGTATGCAGCGCTATCCAAAGGCCCCAAAGCCCGAGAACCGGCATCAGCACTGTGGCTGTTGCCAGATAGATGGCGAGCGAAATCACCATGCCGTTGCGCATGGTGGCGTTCAGCATGGCCCCGATCATCACGCCATCATAGACGAAGGCTGGCATGCCGCTCAGCGGTGTCAAAGCCACCATCACCAGATAGACCCGGGCCGTTTCCCGCACCTGGGTGTTGGTGGTCATCACATCGATGGCGACCCAGCCGCCGACCATCAGCAGGGCCGACAGGCCCAAAGCGATCAGGAACCCCCATCCAAGACCCAACCGGATAGCCTGCTCGAACGCCGGGCGCCAGCGCGCGCCCACGGCACGTCCTGACAATTGCTCGACGGCAGTTGCGAGGCCATCGAGAAAGAAGGCAGAAATCGCGAATAACTGCATCAGGATGGCATTGGCGGAAAGGGCGACCTCATCCACCCGCGCACCTTGTGCCGCGAAGTGGGCGAAGGCCGTCATCAGGGCCAGCGACCGAATGATCAGGTCCCGGCTGATGGCCACCATGCGACGCACGGCCGCCAGATCGAACAGCGCCGCCGCCGGGGTGTGATCAACGATGAAGCGAAGACCACCATAATGACGTACAACAATGGTCAATCCCCACAGGCACGCCGTGATCTGCCCGATCACGGTGCCCCATGCCGCGCCGCGTACGCCCCAGCCCAATCCTTGCACGAAGGTGATCGACAAGACGACATTGATGACGTTGATGAGCAGCTGCAGCGACATGCCCGTGCGCGCATCGGCCCGGCCATAGAACCAGCCCAGCAGTACGAAATTGACCAGCACGAACGGCACCGACACCATGCGCACGAACATGTAGTCGGAAAATGCCTCGGCGGATTCCGCAGGCGGGGCCAGAGCGAAGGCGAAGCCCGCATGGATCGGGTTGGAGAGGGCAAGCAGCACGACGCCCATCAACACCGCCACGAGCATGGCGCGCGCCATATGCAGCAGGCCTTGGAGCGGATCGCGAGCCCCCACGGCCTGGGCCGTCAGCCCGGCTGTTCCAAAGCGCAGGAAGAAGGCCAGGGAAAAAATCACGCTGAAGGCAACCGTTCCCAGCGCCAGCCCGCCAAGCAGACCGGCATCGCCCAATTGCCCGATAACAGCCGTGTCGATGACCCCGGCCAACGGCTCGGTGATAAAGGCAATCGAGGCGGGAACCGCTATGGCCCACACATCGCGGTGGCGAACCTCGAAGGGGTGAATACCAGCACTCATGGAAGGAAAACGGCCTAGCTGTGGAAATCGCTTTTGCTCAGGATCACCGGGCGGGTGGGAACCTGACAAACCGGCATGATCTCGATAAAGTTGATGTTGACATGCGGGGGCAGGGTGGCGATCCACCACACGGTTTGCGCGATGTCTTCAGGCAGCAGCGGCTCATTGTCCGCGTACATGGTTTCGTTGGCCTCGAAATCACCGCCCATGCGAACGGCCGTAAACTCCGATTTTGCGTGGCCGGGCTCGACCGAGGTGACCCGGATGCCGGTCCCCATGGTGTCGGTGCGCAAGTTCATCGAGAACTGGTGCACGAAAGCCTTGGTCGCGCCATAGACGTTGCCGCCGGTATAAGGGAAACGCCCCGCGATCGAGCCCACATTGATGATCGAGGACCCGCGTCCGACCTGCTTCACCAACGGCAGGACTTCAACGGTGGTATGCAGCAGGCCCATGATGTTTGTGTCGATCATGGTCTGCCACTGGTCGGTATCGACATTGGGGATCGCGCCGGTGCCCAACGCCAGACCGCCATTGTTGAACAGGCATGTGATGGGTTTGAAGTTTTCCGGGATGGCAGCAGCTGCACGCTGAATCGAGGCCTTGTCGGTCAGGTCCATTTCGATGCCATGGACGATCTCGGGAAATTCCGCTTCCAGTTCGGCGAGGCGATCGCGGCGGCGGCCCGTGGCAATCACCTTCCAGCCATTCTTTGCAAACAGCCGGGCTGTGGCGGCGCCGAATCCGGAGGTGGCACCGGTAATGAAAATGACGGGGAGCATGGCCTGATCCTGGGAACGCGACGATGGATAGAAGCGCAGCCAACAAAGAGCTGCGCAACCATCCTAAGGCCGGGCGCGACCCGGCTCAACAGCAGTATGCAACAATTGCGTTTATCGTCTGCGTCCCGCCGCGAGCAGGCGACCGATGAACCACAGCGGGAGCACCAGAACCGCGCCGGTCAACACGTAACTGAACCCACTGCGAAGCACCTCAAAACCGTTATCGAAGATCGAATTGAAGAATCGTTCGATCGATCCGAGGATGGCCTGAGGGCTGATGCCGAAAATCGACATCATGAAACCTACAAAAAGGCTCATGAGGATGAGACGGACGACAACCCGCCCCGGCGAGCCGCCAAGGAACGTTTCCACCCATCCGGGCCTTTGTCTTGTCTCGCGCTTGTCCATTGTGTCGGGCATTGGGGTATCGTTCTCGCCTGTGGGACCTTTGATGAGGTCACATAAGCCCGGAAAATGGCCAGTTAAAGGGGACAACCGCCGTTGAGCATTCTTTCCCCCATCATCGCGAACTGGTTTGCAAGCAGAGGATGGCGGGCCCGCGAGCATCAGCTGGCTGTTCTGGCTGCCGAGCAAAGCGGCAATTCGGTGCTGTTGATCGCCCCGACCGGGGCCGGCAAGACCCTTGCCGGTTTTCTGCCCTCGATCCAGGACCTGATCGAAAATCCCGCAACCGGCCTGCACACGCTGTACATCTCTCCCCTCAAGGCGCTGGCCGTCGATGTGGCGCGTAATCTGGCCGATCCTGTGCGCGAAATGGGCCTTGGGATTCGGATCGAGACGCGGACAGGGGATACTCCGGCTGCGCGGCGGCAGCGCCAGCGCGTCGACCCGCCGCATATCCTGATGACGACCCCCGAGCAACTGGCCCTGCTGCTCAGCCATCCTGAAAGTGCCACTCTGTTCAAAGGCCTGAAGCGTATTGTGCTCGATGAATTGCATGCGCTGGTCACGTCCAAGCGTGGCGATCTGCTCAGCCTCGGTGTGGCAAGGCTGGCGACATTGGCGCAAGAGGTCAGGGTAACAGCGCTCTCTGCGACGATCGCCCAACCCGAAACGCTGCGCGAATGGATCGCGCTCCCCGTCGCTCCGCGGTCTGCCGTGCTGATCAATGCACCCGGCGGGGTGGCTCCCGAACTGTCCATTCTGGCCAGCGATGAGCGCCTGCCCTGGGCCGGCCATTCGGCGGCCTATGCGGTGCCCGATCTCTACGAGACTATCAAGCAGCACGGAACGACCCTGTTGTTCGTCAACACCCGCAGCCAGGCCGAAATGCTGTTCCAGAACCTGTGGGCGATCAATGAGGACGGACTGGCGATCGCGCTGCACCACGGCTCGCTCTCGGTGGAGCAACGCCGCAAGGTGGAAAGCGCCATGGTCTCCGGAGCCTTGCGCGCCGTCGTGTGCACATCGACCCTAGATCTGGGCATCGACTGGGGCGATGTTGATCTTGTCGTGCAGGTGGGGGCGCCCAAAGGGGCCTCGCGCATGCTCCAGCGCATCGGGCGCTCCAACCACCGGCTTGACGAGCCCTCCAAGGCGCTGTTCGTTCCCGCTAACCGGTTCGAGGTGCTCGAATGCGAGGCGGCGCTGGAGGCGGTGGCAGCGGGCCTGCAGGATAGCGAACCCCCGCTTGCGGGCGGATTGGACGTGCTGGCCCAGCATGTGCTTGGCCTCGCTTGTGCCGCTCCGCTCGATGCAGACGAGGCCTATGATGAGATCACCCGCGCGTGGCCCTATCGCCAACTTACGCGGGAAAAGTTCGACCGGGTGCTCGATTTCGTTTCGACTGGTGGCTACGCGTTGCGGGCCTATGAGCGCTTCGCCAAACTGCGCAAAACGCCCGATGGACTCTGGCGTATCGCTAATCCGCAGGTTGCCCAGCAATATCGCCTGAATGTCGGCACCATCGTCGAAGAGCCAATGCTCAGGGTGCGTCTGGTGCGGGCACGTGGGGTCCGCAAAGGGGCGACCACCGGACCGATCGGGCGTGGCGGCAGGGTGCTGGGCGAAATCGAGGAGTATTTTATCGACCAGTTGGTGCGGGGCGACACCTTCATGTTTGGCGGCGAGATCGTCGCTTTCGAGGGCGTGGTGGAGACCGAGGCCTATGTTTCGCGCGCCTTTTCGGATAGTCCGAAAATACCCTCTTACATGGGCGGAAAGTTCCCGCTCTCGACATTCCTTGCAGACGGTGTGAGGCGCATTCTTGCCAACCCGGAACACTGGCGTGTGCTGCCCGATCAGGTGAGGCAGTGGCTGGACCTGCAAAATTACGCGTCGATGCTGCCCGACAGGGACAGCTTGCTGGTCGAAACCTTTCCGCGAGCCGACAAGCATTACATGGTTTGCTACCCGTTCGAAGGACGATTGGCGCACCAGACGCTGGGCATGCTGCTCACCCGTCGGCTCGAACGGGCCCGGGCTCAACCCCTTGGGTTTGTCGCCTCCGATTATGCGATTGCCGTCTGGTGCGCATCGGATCTTGGGGCTTTGATCGCGTCGGGCCGGCTGTCCCTCGATCAGCTTTTTGATGAAGACATGCTGGGGGATGATCTGGAAGCCTGGCTCGATGAATCGGCGCTGATGAAGCGCACCTTCCGCAATTGCGCCATCATTGCCGGGCTGATCGAACGTCGGCATCCGGGCAAAGAGAAAACCGGGCGGCAGATCACTGTGAGTTCGGACATCATCTATGACGTGCTCTATCAGCACGAGCCCGATCACATCCTGATCGAAGCAACGCGGCACGATGCGGCGCGCGGACTGCTCGACATCGAACGGTTGGGTGTCGCTCTCAAGCGCATCCGGCGCCACATCCGCCATATGAGGCTGGACCGGATCTCCCCTCTTGCGGTACCGGTGATGCTCGATATCGGCAAGGAGCCGATCTTTGGCGAGGCGCGGGATGCCGTCCTGCGCGAAGCCGCCGATGACCTGATTGCAGAGGCAATGGATTTTGGCGCAGACCCAGCCCGCCTTCGACAGTGACGAGATGTCCGCGATTCGGTTCGCAGGCGAGACTTTCCAGCCGATGGCTTCTGGTGCCCTCTATTGGCCAGCCTTCAAAGCGCTGCTGGTTGCCGATCTGCACCTTGAAAAGCTGTCGAGCTTTGCCCGGTCCGGGCAGCTTCTGCCCCCCTATGACACAGGCATGACCTTGTCACGCCTCGAACGCGATATTGCCGCCTCTGGTGCAAAGAAAGTCTTCGCCCTGGGCGATAGTTTCCACCGGGATGAAGGCACGGCGACCCTGTTGCCGAAGGACCGGCAGAGGTTGGCAGACCTCGTGGATGCCGTGGAATGGGCGTGGATCGCCGGCAATCACGATCCTGCGCCGCACGGCTTGGGCGGCAGGTGGCATTCGGAACTGTCCGCCGCAGGCTGCTCGTTGCGGCATATTCCGACGCGCGGGATTTCAGGACTGATTGCGGGTCACCTGCACCCGGCGGCCAAGGTAGCGATGAACGGCAAATCTTCGCGCCGGCGCTGCTTTGCCTGGGATGATCATCTGATGATCCTGCCCGCCTATGGCGCGTCGACGGGCAGCCTTAATATTCTCTCGCCTGCGTTCGATGGGCTGTTCGAGCCGAGCCGGTTGCGGGTAATGATGCTGGGCCGCGATCGTGCCTACCCGGTCAGTGTGCAGAGGCTCATCAGGGGTTAGCGCCGGAACAGGACACCGCCGAGCCAGCCAGTGATCAGGGCCAGCGCTACACAGGCGAGGCCGTACAGGAGCGGATGACCCACGGCGGCTTCGCCCAGAAACCGTTCGAAGCCCGATTTTTGCACGAAGAACCGCTGTGCGCGTTCTGCCACGATTTCCCCGTCCTGGATGACCAGCGCCTGCGCGAGGAATACCCCGTTCGGTACGTTGACCGGAAGCACCACGCGGGCAGAGAAAAACGTCGGTGACAGAAAGGCAACACCCCGCTCGTCGGTTCGGAACAGGCTGGCGTTGTTCATCAACCGCACCAGTTCGCTTTCAAACAGCGCCTCGTCGCCACTGGTTTCGGCAAGAGCGTTGGTCGCCTGAACCTCCATGGTGAGCTGGCGCTCAATGATGGTTTCAGGTGCAAGCAGCGTTTCCAGGGGTCGGCTGGACAGCACCCGATAGAACGAGGGCAGGCTGGAGAACAGCGCATAGTCGGCGTTGAGCATCAGGCCGAACTGACGCGCCTTGTGGCGGACCACCCGTTCGGCTACCGGTCCCCGGATCACCAGGACGACATCGTATGATCCCTGCGGCGGGGTGCCGTCCATGCTTGGCTCGATATTGCCGAACAAAGTGATGGTCTCGCCTGCGAAATTCGAATGGATCGAAATTGTCGGGTCGGATGTGCTGAACACCAGCCCCTGCGCCTGAGCCGCCACGCATGTGGCAAGGAGCGCGATCAGCGAAAGAAGCGCCCTTGCGATCATATCGTTTCCCCAAAGCTGAGCACCGCCATTGAGAACGGGTCGGTAGGAGAAAGGAACAGACTGAGCGCAAATCGGATGGCAACACCGAGGACGATCAGCGCCAGCAAGGCGCGCAATTGGTCGCCGCGCAGATATTGCCCCGCCGAAGCGCCGAACTGGGCTCCGGCCACGCTGCCCACCATCAGGCAGAAAGCCAGGATGATGTCCACGCTTTGGCTCTGCACCGCATGCAGCACACAGGTCGCCGCCATCACCGCAAGCACGTGCAGCAACGAGGTGCCCACGACCACCGAACCAGGAATGCGCAGGAGATAGACCAGCGCGGGCACCAGGATAAAGCCGCCCCCGATCCCCAGCAACGATCCCACAATGCCGATAAAAAAGCCGATGCCGACGACTGGAATGATCGAAATATAAAGCTTGGAGCGCTTGAACCGCACACGCAGCGGGAGCCCATGCACCCAGCTATGCTGGCCGGACTGCCGGCGCTGGGGTGGTCCGCCTTCGCGCGAGCGCAACAGGGAACGCACAGCTTCGATCAGCATCAATGTGCCGATCGCGCCGAGAAAGATCAGGTAGCCAAAGGAAATTGCCAGATCGAGCTGTCCGAAAGTGCGCAGGAGATCGAATATCCACACGCCAACGACTGCGCCGGCCACGCCGCCGATGACAAGGAACAGCGCGAGCGTCAGGTCGATGCCCCCGCGCCGCCAGTAAGAAAGCGACCCGGAAGTCGAGGCGGCCACGACCTGTCCGGTCACCGAAGCGACCGCAACCGGGGCGGGCACACCGGAAAAGATCAGCAGTGGCGTGAGCAGAAATCCCCCGCCGACCCCGAACAGCCCTGACAGAAAGCCGATGGCGGCCCCGATCCCCACAAGGAAGAACAGGTTCACCGACATTTCCGCAATGGGCAAATAGATCAGCACGGCCGGGCCCAATCATAGGCAGGAGCCACCGGGCGCCTGGCGATGCGTCCTGTAGCGTGGTTTTAAGGGACCGGCTGCACGGGTCAGACCGGCTGGCTTCCAAGAACGGCGAGCAGGCGCGGATTGATGGCGCCACTTTCGCTCATTCCGGTCGCACGTTCGAATGCCACGATGGCTTCCCGGGTTTTGGGGCCGGAAATTCCATCTGGCGATCCAATATCATAACCGAGCTTTCCTAAAAGCATCTGTACGCGCAGGATGACATCACGATTTCCAATGGCTGGCCCGGGATCAAAGGCGGTGTCCCACGTTCCGATCGGCGCAAAGTTGGCAGCCAGGTCGATTTCGGATGGTTTCCAGGCCCCGATCGTCTCGTCCAACGCTCGAATCGCGTCTGCATCGAGCGAACGGACAACGTCATCGCGGGCGTTGGCCGCATCCTCGTCGCCCGAGCGCGCTGCAAGGGAAAACCACACATAGGACTGCTCGAAATCCTGATCGACCCCGAGGCCGCGCGCATGCAGCATGCCCAGATTGAACTGGCTGTCGGTCATGCCTCGCGCCGCCGCCTCTTCGAACCAGTGCGCCGCGGCGGAAAAATCCTGGCTGGCGAGTTCGCCACCGGCGTAGAGCGAGGCGAGGTTGTGCATGGACATGCGGTTGCCCGCCTCCGCTGCGCGCTGATACCACAGCCGCGCCAGTTCAAGATCGCGTTCAACGCCGCGGCCGCTTTCATAGAGGCTGGCGAGGCGATATTGCGCAGGAGCAAACCCTTGCGCCGCAGAGCGTTCATACCAGGCGGCCGCCTGCGCAAAATCCTGCTCGACCACTGTGCCCTCGGTCAGGAGCGCACCCACCTCGAACTGGGCGAAGCGGTCGCCATCCTCAGCGGCGGCCCGCAAAGCTTCGGGCTCGATCGCTTCCGGTACCGCGATCGCAGGCAGTTGGGCGACGATCGCGTCTGCGGCACTGGCGGCGGTGCCCGTTGCGGCATAGCTGCTTGCCGCAGGCGATATGGCCGCTGTGACCATCGGGTCGATTGTGGGCGTCGCGGTAAACGATTGGGCATCGACTTGCGCGGCGGTGAGGCGCGATGGCTGCTCGATGATGCGAACATCCGATATCAGGCTGTCGGCTTCGCTCGCATCGTCTTCGACGAGAGGCTCGATGACGCTCAACTCTTCAAGCACAGTGTCCGGTGCGGGCGCTTCGGCCTCCACATCGGCACTTGCCGGTTCAGCGGGTAGCGAAAGGGCAGCCGTCTGGGAATTGTCCGGCCGGGCTGGCATGATGCGGTTGAGGGCGAGAGGCAGGGCGAGCGCGGCAACCACAACCAATGCGGTGCCCAGCAGCAAGGCCCGCCGATTGCGGGCGAAAAAGCCCGGCAGCGGACCCTCATCGGCAAGGTCGTCTTCGATAGCGTCCAAAGTCTCAGCCATCAGCGGCGCGCTGACCGGAAGCGCATCGGCAGCCGGTTCCGGCGCCAATTCGGCTTCGCTGCGTTGAAAACGGGCCAGCGCACGGGCGATCAGCGATTTGGGCTCGTCTTCCACAACCGGTTCGGGCTGGCGCGCCGAGCGGCGGGCTGCTTCAATGAAGCTGGCACGGCTGACATTGGGCATTTCCGGTGTACTGTCGCGCTTGCGTTCGGGCAGTACCGGTTGGGTTGAGGTTTCTCCGCCAGCAATGAAGCTCGGTTGCGGCTTGGCCGGACGGGCGATAGTGGCTGGATCGATGGCAAACGCTGTGTCAACGGCAGGCGCGGGGTCGCCGTGCTCGGGAACATCGACGAACGGATCTGCGGCGCGATGGGCTTCACCGGTGGTCGGATCGGCTGGCATCGCGTCATCGGGCTTGCGGCGCGGCCGGGGTGCAGCCTCGGCTTCGGGAGCTGCCACCGGACGCGTGTTGAGCAGCGCTTCGAGCCGCGCGATGCGATTGTCCACCTGCGCGATTGAGCTGCGCACGCCTTCAAGGTGCTCGGCCTCGCGCTCGCCGTTTGCGGACTGTGCAAACAGCGTCGCAAGCCGGTCTTCAAGCGCATCGAGGTCGGCTTTCTCCACGCCGTCGCTCTCGCGTTGCTGAAGTCCTTCAGCTTCACGGGTCTTTTGCGCAATGAGATCCGCCAGCACGCTAAAATCGGGCAGGGCGGGTGCTGGCTGTGCGTCAAGGGCGGCGAGGTTGCGCAACTGTGCGCTGGCATCATCGACGCGCTGGGCAATGTGCCGCAACTGCGCCTCTATATCGTCCGTCGGAGCCGGTTCGGCGGTGCCCAGCACATCGATGCGCTGCTCAAGGCGGGCGAAACGCGGTTCGATGGTTTCTGCAATCACATCGCGCAGAACCGAGACGCTCTCGGCGAGCAAGGTGGCTTCGTTCCGGCTTGGCGGTTCCATGCCGGCAATGCGCGCGCTAAGGGTATCGATTCTTGCCAGCAGCTCTTGCGGATCGCTCTGGTGGCTGACCGCATCGGCCAGCGCCGCCATATCGCGGCCCAGCCGTTCTATGGCCTCGGATGGATTGGACTGCGTATCCTCCAGGCTGTCGATCCGATCATAGATGTCGCGCACGCTCTGCTCGATCATCGCCATCGTCCGCGTCTGCCGCTCATCGGCTTCGGCAGCAGAGCGGGCTTCGGAGCGGCTGGTATCGATCTGATGGGTAACGAGCTTCTCGATGATGCCGGAAAGGTCATCGATACGCTGATTGGTCGCATCGGTGCTGGAGTGGCGTTCGGTGGCGATCGCCTCGGCCAGGGTGCCGATCTGCGCTTCGATGTGCTTGATCTGCCCGGTTTCGCCAACGGCGCCGGCCAGCAACTCGATGACTTCGCTCAGTTGCGCGATCTGAGTGGAAATATCCTCATGGCCACCAAGCGTTGCGATCTGCTCGCCAATGCTCGATTCGAACTGTCCGATCCGGTCACCAAGAGCATCGAGGGAGCGGGCGAAATCAGCGAACTGGGATGTTTCGGGGCTGGCTGCCGGGGGGGAGGCCGGCACCGGGGCAGGGGCTGGCTGAGCGCCGCCGGTCTGGCGGGCGCGTATCTTGCCGATGGCGTCGATGACGCTGTCGCGCATGACCGGGCGCTCCTCGGTGGGACGGTCGGCCAGCCGCGTCACGGCATGGCGCACGCTCCGCAGGGCTTCCGAATGACGGTCGTTGGCGGTTTCGGCGGCGGGAACGGGCTTCGCCGGAACGGGTCGCGCTCTGGCCGAGTGCACAGTCGCGACCTGATCTTCCACCTGATCGAGCAGCGCTACCAATTCGTTGCGCAGGCTTTCCCACTCAGCGCCGTTCGAGCGCTTATAGCCGGGTTGCGGCTCGGTCCAGTCATATTGAGGATGTGTTCGCGCCATCTTGCTTCCCGACAGGCTCTCGACAGCACATGGTTTGCGCCGTTTCCAAGCGAAGGAATCGCCTATCCTGACTCTTTGCGGTTTATGGTAAATATCGCGTTAACCGGGCGCCGATGTCGCATTGAAACAACTGGCGATTTTGCGCATGGATTGCGTCGGATCGCCGATCATGGTGATCTGAGCCGATCTGCACCGCCTTTTTCTAGCGATAAGATGCAAGGATGACCGGACCCATTCGCAAGGACCGCGCCGCGCGCCGGGGTGAGGGCCCGGCGATCTATACGATCGCCGAACTCGCCGACGCGTTCTCGATCACCCATCGGACCCTGCGCTTCTATGAAGACAAGGGCATGCTGCGCCCCCGCAGGGTCGGCAACAAGCGCCTGTATTCCAATCGGGATCGGTTGCGCTTGCGGATCATTCTGGACGGCAAGCAGGTGGGGCTGACCCTTCGCGAAATCCAGGAATACCTCGATACCTACGATTTGCGCGACGGCTCTTACGATCATCTTCGCCGGGCGCTCGACAAGGTCCACCACCAGCGCTTGCTGCTCCAGCAGCGCCGCAGCGCAATTGAAAAATCGCTGGCCGAACTCGCGCGCGTGGAAGAAATCATCGAGGGCATGCTGGCCGAGCCACAGGACCCCGATGGGCGGGGTGATATCATCTGAGGGGTGATCGGATTGGAATTGCTTGATTCCGAGAGCGATCTTCGCATTATCTTCGATTGTATTTACGATTGAGGACTACTATGGGTCCATCCATCGATCCAGTCCGGCGAGGACCTCTGCCCCAATGAGCCATCGCATCATCATTGTCGACGACCATCCGCTGTTTCGGTCCGCCTTGCGGCAAACGCTCGAAAACACCGGTGGCCAAATGGTGTTCGAAGAGGCGGGTGACATCGAGGGGTTGAGCGCCGCTCTGGAAGCCGATCGCGATTGCGATCTGGTGCTGCTCGATCTCAACATGCCTGGAGTGCGTGGATTTTCAGGGCTGCTGCTGCTTCGCGCCCAGTTCCCCGAAATCCCGGTGATGGTGGTGTCGGCGGTTGAGGATATTGCGGTCATCCGGCGGTGCTTCGATCTGGGCGCGTCAGGATTCCTCTCAAAATCGGAAAGCGCGGCGCGCATCCGCGAATCGATCGACACCATTCTCGCGGGCGGGCTGTGGCTGCCTGAGGGGGTTTCGCTCGACGAGCATGACGAGCACACCGAGGTTCTGTCGCGGCTCGCGACCCTGACACCGCAGCAGGTGCGTGTGCTGATGATGCTGTCAGATGGCCTGATGAACAAGCAGATTGCCTTTGAGCTGTCGATTTCAGAGGCGACGGTAAAGGCCCACGTCTCGGCGATCCTGCAAAAGCTCAATGTCGACAGCCGCACTCAGGCGGTGATCGCCGCTTCGAAGATCGAGCAGGGCCAGTTTGCACAACTGGTCGAAAACCACTCCTGACCAATACGTTTCGATCGATCGTCCGGCTCTACAGCCGCTTGCTCATCTGGGTGAGCAGGGCGCGCAGGGCAGCGGGCTTGACCGGCTTGTTCAGCACCGCGGTGCCGCGGGTTTCCGCCAGTTGACGCACCGATGGGGTGCGATCGGCGGTTACGAGGATGGTGGGCAAATGCCCGCCAACGATCTGTTTGAGCCACTCGATGGCATCGAGACCCGATGTCTGGTCCAGATGATAGTCCATCAGCACCAGGTCAGGCACCCAGCCCTCAAGCATTCCCAATTGTGCGATTTCCTTGAGCGAGGTGGCGGTCCTGACGTCGCAGCCCCAGTTTTCCAGAAGGCCGGACATGGCGTCGAGGATCGAACGCTCATTATCGACGCACAGGACATGCAGTCCATCGAACTGGGCAGCGGTGCGGGAAATGGCGGCCTCGTCGGCAACTGGTGCCGGTGCAGCAGCGGAGACCAGCGGCACGGTGATCGAAAAGCGCGATCCCTTGCCGACGACACTTTCTATTTCCATGGGATGATCGAGTGCCGTCAGAATGCGCTGGACGATGGATAACCCCAGGCCCAGCCCCGGAGCGATCCGCGCACCTTGTTCTAGGCGGGAGAACTCAGCGAAGATCACTTCGTGTTGGTGATGATCGATGCCAATGCCGGTATCGATCACGTCGAGGCGAACGGTGCCGCCATGCCGTCGGCAACCGACCAGGACCCGGCCGCCGGGGCGCGTATATTTGATGGCGTTGGAGACCAGATTCTGGATGACGCGAGCCAACAACATACGATCGGAGCGCACCATGAAGGATGCGCCGACCACCCTGAGGTCTATGGATTTTTCGCTAGCCAGCGGCTGGAACTCTATCTCGATCTTTTTGAGCAGATCGAGGATATCGATGACGGTGCGGGTGACTTTCAGCGCGCCCGAATCCATGCGCGAGATATCGAGCAGGGTGGACATGATCTCCTCGACCGCGTTGAGCGATGCATCGATCGAAGAGGCCAGATCGGCGGCGGGGGTGCCGCGGGTGCGTTCGTAAAGCGTCGAGGTGTAGAGCCGCGCCGCATTGAGCGGTTGCAGCAGGTCATGACTGGCGGCGGCGAGAAACCGGGTTTTCTCGTGGTTGGCCTCATCGGCCTTGGAACGAGCCTGCTCCAGCTCGGCATTGAGCAAAGTCAGGGCGCGGGTTCGGTCGTTGACGCGCTCTTCAAGCGTATGGTTGACTTGTTCAAGCGCGGCTTCCGCCTTCGCCCGGTCGGTCACATCGGAAAACGAAACGACAAGGCCGCCATCGGGCCTCCGCGATGTGTGGATTTCGAGTTGCACCCCGGTGAAATTTGTCCGCTGGGTAAGCGTTATGGCTTCGGCGGTGATCAGCCTGCGGCGTTGATCGGCCAGAACTTGCGACGTTCCGGGGCCCAGATCCCCCCGCTGGGCCATGAACAGCAGAATCTCATCGAGAGGCGTGCCGGGGGTGACTAGCGACGCCGGCAGCGCCAACCCGGCGCGATAGGGCGCATTGGCGACGACCAGATCGAGCCGCGCATCGAAAACCGCAATACCATAAGGTAGATGGTCGATGGCAGCGGCCAGACTGGCATCGGAACTGTTGAGTGTCGAATAAGGGTGAGTGGCCATGCCGCAGTCCTTGCCGGATCGTGCTTTGTGGTGGCCCTGTGAGAGCTGGATTGTCAAGCAGAACCAATGGACAGGTGCCCGGCATCGGGGCTAGCGTGGCACATGCCGGAGACGGCGGAAGCAACGACAGGGGACATTGGAATGTCATTCGTCAAGGAATTCAAGGAATTTGCCGTTAAAGGCAATATGGTCGACATGGCCGTGGGTATCATCATCGGCGGGGCCTTCGGCACAATCGTATCGTCTCTGGTGGACGACATCTTCATGCCCGTCATCGGGCTGATCCTCGGAGGAGTGGATTTTTCCAACTTCTTTATCGTGCTGTCCAACCCCGATGGCATCGCGGTTCCCTCCCTCGCGGCAGCCCAGGCGGCAGGGATTGCAACGCTCAATATCGGGCTGTTCATCAACGCGGTGGTGAAGTTTCTGATTGTGGCGTTTGCTCTTTTCATGCTGGTCAAGGGCATCAATATGTTGCGCCGGGAAACGCCCAAGGAAGAACCAGCGCCCGCTGCGCCCCCGCGCGAGGAAGTGCTGCTCACCGAAATTCGGGATATCCTCAAGGCCCAGCCCTGAGTTCTCGACCCTCAATTGTCACGGAAAGGCCCGCTCCGATGAGCGGGTCTTTTTTTGTGCACAGTCTCCAGGGCATTTTGCAAATCTACGTATTAAATCCTATTGTCCTGACCATCCTAAGAATGTATTCCTATTCATACGTAGTCAACACTACGCGATAGGCCAGTCGGCCACACCGGATACCTATAGCAAAATTCGTGCGCGATTCAGCTTAGGCCGTTCGGGGGACCGATCATGAAAGTACACCATTCGGGACGCGTAACATTCGCTCTGGCGGGAAAGTGAGGCCGGAGCGAAAGGGAAGAGTTACGCGCCTCCCCGGGGTATGGGCCGGAGTAATCCGGCGGGCCTGTCGAGCAGCGACCCACCAGTCGCAGGTATCAGATTGCCGATCTACGGAGTGGAGAAGATCTATGAATAGCGAAATATCTTATCGCCCGTTTCTCAATCGCGATCGTCTGGTTCATATCGTCGACAGCGATCAGCCTACATGCGAAGCACTCGATGTATTATTCCGGCTGGAAGGATTCCAGACGGTGATGTCACGCAATAGCGATGATTTCATTGCCCGTTTCAGTCAGCGTCGTCCCGATGTGGTCATCCTCAATTTCCTGCTGGGGAACGAGGACATGCTGCCTGCCCTGCGGCGTATCAAGGACATGCGGGCGGGTATTCCGGTATTCATGCTCGCCGACGATGCCGATGTGGACGGCACGGTTGAGGCCATGCGGGGCGGGGCGAGCGATGTATTCGTCAAGCCGGTGGATTCCGAGCGCTTCGTGCGCGCGGTGCGCGATACCTTGCGTCGCGATGTGCATATGACCGCTCTCAATGGCGGTCAGCGTCAGGTGGAGATCCGGGGCTTCACCCAACTCACCCCGCGCGAACGCGAGGTGCTGCAACTGATCACCAATGGCCAATCCAACAAGGAGGCCGGGCGCGAACTGGGCATTTCACCGCGAACCATCGAAGTGCACCGCGCCCGCGTCATGGAAAAGCTCGGCGCTAGGAATACCGCCGACCTCATGCGGATCGTCCTGACCAGCTAAAGCAGCATTTCTTGCGGGAGTGCCGTGGTCCGTATGGACCGGCCTCGGCACTCCAGTTCAACAACAACATCCGGTGGCGCGTTAGCCGCCCATGGTGGGAAGCGTAAGGTCACCAGCGGTGAGCTTGCTTTCCATCAGCCGCGGCATGTCGAAATCGCGCTGAAGATCGAGCGTTTGCCAGACCGAAATCAGTGCGTCGCAAAGCTCGTCGATCATCTCATCGCTATGGTATGGCGTCGGCGTGATACGCAGCCGCTCCGTGCCCTTGGGCACCGTGGGATAGTTGATCGGCTGGATGTAGATGTTATGCCGCTCCATCATCATGTCGCTGGCCGCTTTGCAGAGCCTTGCATCTCCGACAATGAGGGGAACGATATGGGTTTCGGTCGGCATCACCGGCAGGCCGGCTTCCGCCAGCACCCGCTTGACGCGGTTTGACTGGCGCTGATGGCCATCACGCTCGACAGACGAACTCTTGAGGTGTTCGATCGACGCAAGTGCCGCAGCGCAGAGCGCCGGGGGCAGGGCGGTGGTGAAGATGAATTCGGGCGCATAGGACCGCACTGAGTCGACAATGGCCTTGTTGGCGGTGATGTAACCGCCCATGACGCCAAAGCCTTTGGCCAGGGTACCTTCGATGACGTCGATGCGATCCATCAGGCCATCGCGCTCGCAAATGCCGCCGCCGCGCGGGCCGTACATGCCCACCGCATGGACTTCATCGATATAGGTGAGAGCGCCGAATTCGTCCGCCAGGTCGGCGATCTGCTCGATCGGGGCAATGTCGCCATCCATCGAATAAACCGACTCAAAGACGATCAGCTTGGGCCGCTGCTTGCCAGCGGCTGCCAGGAGCTCACGCAGATGCTCCATGTCGTTATGGCGGAAAATCTTCTTTTCCTGACCGGACTGGCGCACGCCCTGGATCATCGAAGCGTGATTGAGCTGATCGGACAGGATCAGACAATTGGGGATCAGCCGGGCGATGGTCGAGATCGAAGCCTCGTTGGAGACGAATCCGGATGTGAACACCAGCGCCGCTTCCTTGCGGTGCAGATCGGCCAGCGAGCGTTCGAGCTCGACCAGCGGTCGATTGGTTCCGGAAATGTTGCGGGTGCCGCCGGCGCCAGCGCCCAGCCTGCCCGCGGTTTCCTGCATGGCGCCAACCACGACAGGGTGTTGTCCCATGCCGAGATAATCGTTGGAACACCAGATGGTGATTTCACGTGCATTGTCGGCGCCATCGCGGAAAATAGCGCGCGGAAAACTGCCGGCGATGCGTTCGAGGTCAGCAAAGACGCGATAGCGTTTTTCAACTCTGAGGGCGTCGATCGCATCTTCAAAGATGCCGCGATAATCCATGAGGCCTACTCCAGTGGCGTGACCGGCGGGGAACCGGTGGCGCATGCTCCGTATTCGGGCGCGCTTCAAGACCTGCGCGCCTCATTATGATGCACCCCGGACGCGGAGTACGAAATCATCTGTACCAAATCGCGCGACAGGATGTCATTTGTAAATTGGCCGGTCGGGTCAGTATTTGCTCCCTGACCGCCGCTTGAAATATAGACGGAAACGCCGCTGAAGCCACAGGCCGATTGCCGCGACCCAATGACGCGAGTTTCGTCCTCTGACGCCTCGGCCAGGAACTCCGGCCTGACAGGTCGCACGGATCGCTATATATACAAGAGGCACAAGCACGGCCACAAACACGTTCCTGCCGCAATTGGCCACCAAAGATCGCGGCATAATCACGAAACGGTGAGCTCAACATGAAGAAACAGGCAGTTGTTCTAACAGCCGTCGCAGCCCTCCTGCTGGCGGGTTGCAGCACCAACCCTTACACGGGCGAATCCAAGATCTCCAACACGGCGGGCGGAGCACTGCTTGGCGCGGGCGGCGGAGCCATTGGCGGAGCGCTGATCGGCTCGGCGGTTGGCGACGCGCGCGTAGGCGCGCTGATCGGCGCGGGCGTGGGTGCCCTGGCCGGTGGTGCTATCGGAAACTACATGGACCAGCAGGAAGCCGAACTGCGGGCGCAGCTTCAGGGCAGCGGCGTTTCGGTGACCCGCGTGGGCGACAACATCGTCCTCAACATGCCGTCCAACGTCACCTTCGGCGTGGATCAATCCGCTGTCCAGCCGCAGTTCCAGAACACCCTGCGTTCGGTCTCGCTGGTGCTTCAGAACTATAACCAGACCCTTGTTGATATCATCGGCTACACCGACTCGACGGGTTCGGACAGCTACAACCTGACCCTCTCGCAGCAGCGTGCTACTTCTGTGTCGCGTACGCTCGCCGAGTTCGGCGTCGATTCCCGCCGCTTCTTTGTCGAAGGGCGTGGCAAGGCCAATCCGATTGCCGACAACTCCACCGAGTTCGGCCGTTCGCAGAACCGCCGCGTGGAACTCCGCATTATCCCGATCCGCTCTTAAGCGTCGATCAGGATACGTCGAAAAAAAGAGCGCGCCGCAGCCCGGCGCGCTCTTTTTGTTTTACATGACGACGATTGTAGAGCCGTAGCGGACGTTGTCGGCCAGGTGGATGATGTCATGGTGCAGCAGCCTGACGCATCCCGAAGACACCGCGTGTCCGATGGTCCAGGTTTCGCCCGTTCCGTGAACGCGATAGATCGTGTCGCGGTTGCCCTGGTGAATGTAGAGGGCGCGTGCACCGAGGGGATTGTCGAGACCGGGAGGCTGGCCGCGACGCCACTTTTCCAGCTCTGGCTGACGGTCCACCATTTCCGAAGGCGGCGTCCACACCGGCCACTCCCTTGAATAGGCAATGTGCCCGCGCCCGGACCATTCGAAGCCGGCGCGGCCCATCCCGGCGCCATAGCGCATGGCCATCCCGTCGTTCTCGACGTGATAGACGTAGAAATTGGCGGTATCGACAATCACCGTGCCCGGCTTTTCCAGCGTCGGATAGGGCACGCGCCGGCGGAAATATTGAGGGTCGAGATAGCGCAGGTCGACAGCCGGCAGCGGGAACTGCTCTTCCGGCCTTGCCGCATACATCATCACCACTTCCTCGGGAATGGGAGGAGGCAGCGTCTGCTGTTGTGTCGCTCTGGCTGGCGGGAGGATGGTGGTGCACCCTGCGGCGGTCATCGCCAGCAGGCTCGAAGCGCCAGCCATGAAGCCACGGCGGCTTATCGATAACTCGGTCATGTCGAAAATCTCATCTGTCGGCAGCGCTATCCAAACATGGGTCTGGCGCTTCCATTAACGGGGTAAAGGCTGATGTCCAGAACGGTCAGGCTCTTGGAGGGGGTAGATCGAGTGGCGGCATACGGTCTTCGCGCGGAGCGACATTGGCAAGAGACGGCCAACTTACTCCAGCATCCGGCAAAGAGGAAACCCTATCTGAGGTGAGGTTTGCATAGGCCTGGCAGCCTGGAATCAGCAAGCCGATGCCCAGTTGCTTCCAGCATCTGCCTGACTGATCGGGTTCAGCCGTTGCGGCAGAGATGTCCAGGCACACCTTCTCGGCAATGCCAGTCGACACGGCGGAAGACTTGGCAGCGGCAAAAGACGTCGACAACAAAAGCAGGCCCAAAGCCACCATCAGGATCGGTATGTAGCGGATCATGCTGTACCCGATAGCGGAGCAATCATGGCGCGAAGGTGGCAAAGTCTGGTCACACCGGCGTGAGTGGGTATTCGCGCTGGCACAGTGTTGCACAGGAGCAACTTTCAGACCGTGTCCGGGGTGTGGATGCGGCGGAATGGGGCTGGCTCCCGCGCCCGATCAATGCCAAACCTCACCTCGGATCAAACAACTCCGGACCGTCATGACCGATATTGCCAAAGCCATTGCCGTCCTCATCGCCGCTGAAATTTCTGCCCGTGCCGATCAGGTTACCGCCGCTGTGGACCTGCTCGACGGTGGCGCGACCGTGCCCTTCGTTGCCCGTTATCGCAAGGAAGTAACCGGTGGTCTCGACGACGCCCAACTGCGCACGCTCGAAACCCGGCTCGCCTATCTGCGGGAGCTTGAAGCGCGTCGGGCCGCGATCCTGCAATCGATCGATTCACAAGGCAAGCTGACCGACGAGTTGGCGGCACAGATTGCCCGGGTCACCACCAAGGCCGAGCTGGAGGACATCTATCTGCCCTTCAAACCCAAGCGCCGGACCAAGGCCGAGATCGCCCGCGAGCGCGGATTGGAGCCTTTGGCCGATGCACTATTCACCGATCGGGGGCTGATCCCGCTGACCGCCGCAGAGCAGTATCTGAGCGACGCCGTGCCCGATGCCAAGGCGGCGCTGGAGGGCGCGCGTGACATTCTTGCGGAGCGGTTTGCCGAAGACGCCGAACTGATCGGCAAGCTTCGCGATCATATGGAGCGCAACGCCGTGTTGCGGGCAAAAGTGATCGACGGCAAGCAGGATCAGGGCGCCAAGTTTGCCGACTATTTCGATCATGCCGAACCCTGGGCCAAGGTGCCCAGCCATCGGGCCTTGGCCATGCTCCGCGGTCGCAACGAGGATGTGCTGACCGTCGAACTGGAACTGGACGCCGACGTTGAGGGGCGCTTCAAGCCTGCCGAAGGCATGGTCGCAGCCCATTTCGGCATCGTCGCCGATGGCTCGGCAGCGGACCAGTGGCTGATGGAGGTTGCGCGCTGGAGCTGGCGCGTGAAGCTCTGGCTGCACCTGTCGGTGGATCTGATGGGCCGCTTGCGCGAGCGGGCCGAGGATGAGGCGATTACGGTGTTCGCGCGGAACCTCAAGGACCTGCTGCTGGCCGCGCCTGCCGGGAACCGCGCCACCATGGGGCTCGATCCTGGCATCCGCACGGGTGTGAAGGTCGCGGTGGTGGACGCCACCGGCAAGGTCCTCGATACGGCGACCATCTTCCCGTTTGCGCCCCGCAATGATGTGCAGGGTAGTCAGGCCGTGCTGATGGCGCTGATCGCCCGCCACAAGGTCGAACTGATCGCCATCGGCAACGGCACGGCAAGCCGCGAAACCGAGCGACTGACGGTTGATATCCTCTCGATGATCCCCGCGCCAAAACCGCTTAAGGTTGTGGTGAGCGAGGCAGGGGCGTCGGTCTATTCGGCTTCGGAAACCGCCTCCAACGAGTTGCCCGACCTCGACGTGTCCCTGCGGGGTGCGGTGTCGATTGCCCGGCGGCTACAGGACCCGCTGGCCGAACTGGTCAAGATCGAGCCCAAGTCGATTGGCGTCGGCCAATATCAGCACGACGTCGACCAATACCGCCTGGCGCGCTCGCTCGATGCGGTGGTCGAGGATGCGGTGAATGCCGTGGGCGTCGATCTCAATACGGCCTCTGCGCCGTTGCTGGCCCAGGTTTCCGGGCTAGGTACGTCGCTGGCGCAAGCGGTTGTCGCCCATCGAGATGCCAATGGGGCGTTCACCTCGCGCAAGCAATTACTGTCTGTCCCGCGTCTGGGCCCGAAGGCTTTTGAGCAGGCGGCAGGTTTTTTGCGCATCCGCGATGGGGCTGAGCCGCTCGATGCGTCCTCGGTTCACCCGGAAGCCTATGGCGTTGCACGAAAGATCGTCAGCGCCTGCGGACGCGATATTCGAGCGCTGATGGGCGATAGCACGGCGCTGCGAAAGCTCGACGCGAAGGATTTCGTCGATGAAAAGTTCGGGTTGCCAACCGTGCGCGATATTCTCGGTGAACTCGAAAAACCCGGCCGGGACCCACGACCCGAATTCCGCACAGCAAGCTTTGCTGATGGGATTGAGAATATTTCAGACCTCAAGCCGGGCATGATGCTGGAGGGCACCGTCACCAACGTTGCCGCTTTCGGCGCCTTCGTCGATATCGGCGTGCATCAGGACGGGCTGGTGCACGTCTCCCAACTGGCAGATCGGTTCGTCAAGGACCCCCATGAGGTGGTCAAGGCGGGCGATGTGGTCAAGGTCAGGGTGATGGAGGTCGACGCCAAGCGCAAGCGGATCGGTCTGTCGATGCGAAAGGACGCGGTGCCGGAGGAGCGTGGAGCCAATGCACCGCGCCCGGATCGCAGTACCAACCGGGCCCCGCGCCGCTCTAATCCGGAGAGCGGCGGACAGGGCGCACTGGGCGCAGCGCTGGCCGAAGCGATGCGCGGTAAGCGCTGATCGGAAAAACAGAGCCGCCCTGATGGGGCGGCTCTTGCGTTACGGCGCGATCAGTCGTTCTGGGCCAGATGGAACAGATATCCGATTCCAAAGCCCACAATGGCAGCGACTGCAAGCACGGTGCCAGCGCCGGCGGGTGCCCTCTGGGCGGCGCGGCTCAGGATATCGGCATCATGGGTCACATGCCGGGCGGCGCGTTTGGCGCTCTTGCGGGTCGTGCGCATGAACTTTTCCGCATCGTGCGCCATATCGTCAAAATCGATGCCGTGGTCGGAAAGGCTCTTTGAAATGTGCCGCAACTGGCGGCGCATTTCATCGACCTGATGGTGGATCGGCGAATTGCTGTCCTTGCGCAGGTGGAAATCAACCAATGTTTTTCTCCCGAATGAAAATGATCACGGAAGAAACGGACTGCGAGCACAGTGGTTCCAGACGCGCGCTACGGGGCGGCTGAGGACGCGCTGAGATAGCTGTGATAAGCGCCTGAACACATGAACTCGGCGATGTCACGGTGCGGTTGGCCAAGGGCTCGTGAAACCCGGGCACACACCGCCTCGGGATTGGTGCTGATTTGCGGGTCGATCAGCCCGAAATAGCAGATCACCTTGTACGGGTGCTTGAAGTTCGCTCCGAATTCGGGCCGGATCGACTCCTCAACAAAAGCCTCGCATTGATTAATGGCATCGACTGCCGACAACCCCTGAGACAGAACTGGCGTGGCGGTCACAAAGGCCGCCATCACGGCAACGAAGCTGAAGAGGACGCGCACTGAACCCACCTGAACACTGTGGTCGCACTCAACTGCAAATCGCGGGCCGCCTCAATAGGTTCGCTGACCTCTGCGCAACGATGTCCAAAATGTTGCCGAACTGCATCGGATGGCTGGTGCTAATCCGGCTCGCATATACCGGGCAGGATGGTTTCGAGCGGGCCTTGAGCTGGTTGGAGATCGCCCTTGACGATGGCGAGGGGGCGGAAGGGGGGCGTGGCCTGAACCGAAGGCTGGGCCTGACGCAGCGTATAGCACCCGGCAAAGCTCTCTAACGCACCATCGGAGTTGGTGGCTTCGATGGCGACCGGAAGCGCGTAATAGATCGTACCCGCCGCGCCTTCGGTGATTTCGGGGCCGACGAGAAGGCGCACGGAGCTTGTGTTTTCATACCCGGCGGCAAAAGCTTCGAAATCGTCTTGCAGCGCCTGCTGGTCCGTCTGTTCTGAAGGATGCTCGAAATACGACCACGCGCGCAGATATTCCTGGCGGTTGATGGCATTATAAAGTGACTCGATCACCGCAGCGGCAGTGGAGCGATCGTCATAATAGGGGTTATCGAGGACGGGTTCGTCCTGCGCCGGGGCAATCGTCGCGGTAGATGCGATTGCCAGCGCAAGAGCCAGAACATAGCGCATCAGAGGTTCTCCTTTACCGTTACCCGTAGAATCAGCCGCAAAACCGTGGCGAGAACGGGGCCGCTCTAACGCGCTGGAATGTGCTTGTCGCGCAGGGTGCGCTTTTGAGCGGCGATCCGGAACTGGGCATTGGGCGCGCCATAGCCATTATAGCCACTCCTGCGCTCGACGATTTCAAAGAAAATCCCATCGCCATAAAGGGTGGAATAGAGCTGGAAGAATTCGCCGCCGGCCTCGTCGCGGTCATACAAAATATTGCCCCCGCGCAGCACGGATATGAACGCCTCGTCGAGGCCGAACCGGGCCTGCACGTCCGCAAAATAGTTCGGTGAGATGGTCAGCGGCTCAAATCCGGTCTTGGACAGCGCCGCGGCGGTCTTGAAGATGTCGGATGAGGCAAAGGCAATGTGTTGAACCGACGATCCGAAACTCTCGGAAATGAAATGCCCCGCCAGGGTGGAGCGTCCATCGGCGCCGTTGAGGGTAATGCGCACCGAACCATCGGCGTTTTCGATCACCTGGCTGCGCACCAATCCGGCAGGATCGACCACGTCGAGCATCGGCGTCTTATGGGTATCGAACAGGGTGGTGTAAAACAGCAGCCAGGTGAGCAATTCTTCATAGTTCATGGTCTGGCCGATATGATCGATACGGGTGATGCCGATATCGGGCGCGGCTGTATCAATCGCCGTGAATTCGGTTTCCCAGACTTTCGACAGTTCCGACTTGCCGTCGATGAAATGCATCAAGCCGCCGCCAACGCCTCGAATGGCCGGAATGCGCAATTCACCCGGGCCGATCGGCTGCTCAAAGGGCTCGGCCCCAAGCGCCCTGGCACGATCGACGGTGGCTTGGGCGTCATCGACCCTCAGGCCTATATCGCAGACGCAGGTGCCATGGACGATATAGGCCGAATGGGCAAAGCCCTCGCGTTCGGTATTGACCACGATGTTGACGCCCCCGGCGCGGTAGAGCTCGACGTCCTTGCCGATATGGCTGCCGGCATGGGCGAATCCCATGGTGGCGAGCATTTTGGTGAGGTCCCGCGCTTCCGCCTCATTGGCGGCGAACTCAATGAACTCAATGCCGGTGACCTCGATGGGCGGTGGCATGGACGGCAGATCGACACTGATCCCCGGTTCAGTGCGCCGCACCGTGTCCATCAACGCGATCAGGGACCGATGGCCATCTGCTGCGATCGCGCCGGGAGAGCCACCCCTGAACTGGTCATTGAAAATTTCGAGCGACCACATTCCGGCATAACCGGTGGCAGCCACAGCGCGGGCGAAAGCGGCGACATCGAGATCGCCCTGACCGGGCATGGTGCGAAAATGTCGGCTCCAGTAGAGCAGGTCCATCTCGATGCGGGGCGCATCGGCGAGTTGGACGAAAAATATCTTGTCGCCGGGAATGGAGCGGATCGTTTCAGGGTCGATACGGCGGGCAAAGGTGTGAAAGCTGTCAACGATCAGCCCGATATTGGGATGGTCGGCGCGGCGGACGATTTCCCACGCATCGCGATGATCGTTGACATGGCGGCCCCAGGCGAGGGCTTCATAGCCGACGCGCAGATTGCGCCGTGCTGCGCGTTCGCCCAGTTCGCGCAGATCGTTAGCAGCGCGATCGATGCCGCCCAGGGAGTCCGGCGAAACGTTGGAGCAGAACAGCACCAGATCGGTGCCCAACTCCTCCATCACGTCGAATTTGCGCTCGGCGCGATCAAAGGCGCGGGTGCGCTGGGGCTCGGGCATGCCCTCGAAATCGCGAAACGGCTGGAACAGCGCGATCTCCAGCCCGTGATCGCGGACCATCCGTCCGACCTCGCGTGGGCCGCCATCGAATGCCAGAAAGTCGTTCTCGAAAATCTCGATGCCATCGAAGCCCGCTGCGGAAATCGCCGCCAGTTTTTCCCGAAAATCACCGCTGATCGAAACCGTCGCTATCGAGGTCTTCATTGGAGGCTCCAAACAAACGAACTGGTTCGTACATTGTAAGTGGGGCGGAGGTGGATGGTCAATATGGATGGGGCGTCCGGGTCCGAGTGTCAGGAAAGTCAGCCTGACAGCGCGGAGAAGCGCAACAATGGTTCGCGCGTGGCAAGACCCCCGGCGGTCGGCGACCCCGGGCGATGCTGAAATGAACGGCATGGGGCGATGAGCGCTCCGCACGTTTTGTAGTTAGTATGAAGCGATCATCGCCCCACGCATCCGGGGTTTTTGGCTTATGGCGGCGATCTCGGGCTGGGGATTGTCTAAACCACCTCGTGGCGGTTTAAGGGTGCCCCTCCGGG